>Ga0206677_10000498_pt1 | contig 36964 bp, 35 predicted proteins | sample M130m12015metaG_FD_155475 | JGI IMG/M metagenome (GOLD analysis project Ga0206677, IMG submission 155475) | Ammonia-oxidizing marine archaeal communities from Monterey Bay, California, United States - M1 30m 12015 | ecosystem: Environmental > Aquatic > Marine > Intertidal zone | place: USA...
ATAATACTTAAAAATATTATGGTGACTATAACGCTAGGGCCCACCTCTTCCCATTTCGAACAGAGAAGTTAAGCCTAGTTGTGCCGATGGTACTAGAGTGATATCTGGAAGAGTAGGTAGTTGCCGCCCTTTAGAAAAAAGTCCTAATTCGAAAGAGTTAGGATTTTTTTTATTTCATAAAAACTAAATGCAGAACCTCTCTTTCCTTATTTTGAGCTTTTTTAAAGAAATTATTTAGTATAATTGCATAATAATTAAAATTAAACATATGTTTAAATTAAATAGATGGGTTGTTTCATTTTCACTTATTGCTTTTGTGCTCTTCTTTGTTTCTTGTGAAAAAGAGGTTGTTAATGAGATTATTACTAGTAATGATGGGGCAGAAGCGAGATTAGCGTATACTGATAAAGCATATACAGAAATTGAAGTAAATCCAATTGTTAAGATAAATTGCTACTTTCCAGCTTGGGATAAAGATGTTATGACACCTGTTTCTGGTCTTTTTGAGTATTATGATGCTGATGATAATTGGGTTGCTTCTATTGATTTTGGTGATTGCACATGTGATGAGTGGGCAACTAAGACTTGGGATGTTGATATTTTCCCTGATTACCCAAGTGGAACTAATGATTTTTCAGTCTTTTATTATAAAAAAAAGAACTAGTTAGACTTTTAGATTAATAAATACCCACTCATTTTAGTGGGTTTATTTTTGGTGGCCTTACGGTCCTAAGTTTGAATTTATTCATGATCCTTCTAATTGGAGCAGGAAATTATTTAGTAAGTTTGCCTTATGAATAAAAATAATAAAGACAATAGAAGACAGTTTCTAAAGAATACCTCTATGTCTTTATTATCAGTTGCAGTCTTTCCAACTATTCTTAATTCAGAGAATTCTACAGTTTCGTTAAGTAAGAAAGATACGGTTTTTACTTGTGATCAATCTACTGAAGATGCATATGGACAAGGCCCATTTTACACGGCAAATGCACCATTAATTCAAAATAATCAGCTTGCAGATATCAGTGAGGTTGGTACGCGTATTATTATTAGTGGTCTAGTTTATAATCTTGAATGCTCAGAGGTTATTCCAAATACTGAAATTGATATATGGCATGCTAATGATGCAGGAGGTTATGATAATATAGGATATAATCTGAGAGGAAAGACTACAACAAATAGTCAAGGTTTTTATGTTTTTGAGTCAATTAAACCTGGATTATATCTTAATGGATCTACTTTTAGACCATCACATATCCATTTTAGAATAAGACCTCCAGGATTTAGCATGTTAATAACACAACTTTATTTTCAAGGAGATCCTTATATACCCACAGACGCTGCTGCTTCAATTACTAGTGGGTCATTTGATGCTACTAATCGTATTATTCCTTTAACTTCAAACTCTAATGGAGATCTTGAGGGAACCTGGGATATTGTAATTAATGGTGATGGAGTTCCGGTTGGCACGCATAATATTCATCTTGACAAAGGAATTATTTATAGTGCAAGTCCTAATCCATTTACTGATCATATTGAGATACATTATGGTGTTTTTCAAAAAGCAAAGGTTGGTATATCTGTATATGATATTAGGGGGCAGAAAGTAGCGAATCTTGATGAAAAAACATTAGATGCTGAGAAATATTCAGTATTATGGAATCCTCATAGAAATCTACCTAAAGGACATTACTTTATCTCAATAATGATCAATGATTTACAAGTTCATTATCTTAAAGTTATTAGACAATAATTAGAAATAAACCCAATCAAAAGTATGGTTTTATTTTGGTGGACCATACAATCCGCTTTTTATCAATTAAATGAATTAATTTATTTTCATAAATTCGCAAAATGAAAAAAGCACTATTAATATTACTTTACTTTCCAATAATTGGCTTTGGCCAAAGTTTATATAATCCTCAACAATTATATGATTCTCCTGCCGGATTTTTTGATGAGGATTCAATTCGAGATATCTATTTAGAGTTTTACGATCCAAACTATCATAGTTATTTAGTTAATGCTTGGTATTATAATCCAGATGAAAGAATTCCTGCCACATTAACATTGAATGGTATTGTTTATGATAGTGTTGGGGTAAGATATAAAGGTAATTCCACATTTTGTTTGCCTAATGACAATTCTAATCATAAAGTGCCCTATAATATTGATTTCAATTATTTTATAGATAGTCAAAAGGTATTGGGATATAAAAAGATGAAGTTAGCTAATGCGTGGATGGACCCTACTTTTGTCAAAGATATTACTGCAAGTAATATTTATAGAAATTATCTACCTTCTGGTGAGGCAAATTTAGTAAAACTTCATGTGCAGGGTAATTATCTCGGTCTTTATGTAAATACAGAATCAATTAATAAACAATTCACAAAAAAACACTTTGCTGAGAAATCAGGGCCACTTTTTAAATGTGATAATATTGATCGATTTTGTGATACTGCAAATGCACCTGCAGCATACCCACCTAGCTTAATATATCTTGGAAATGATAGTGCTTTATATTATGATAGCTATGACATGAAATCAAATAATGGATGGGAGCAGCTAGTTAACCTAATAAAAGTTCTTGATTTAGATTTTCAAAATATAGATAGCGTCCTAAATGTAGATCGAACTCTTTGGGCATTTGCTGTAAATAGTGTAATTTCTAATTTAGATACTTATAACGGATATTATATTCACAATTATTATTTGTATCAAACTAAAGATGGTTTATTTCAGATGATTCCATGGGATTTAGACAATAGTTTCTCAGGAGCTATTATGGGATTTGATTATTTTAATCAATCTAATATTTATGAATATGATCCTTATCATTATGGATATCCAGGAGATAGGCCTCTTGCGGAGAAACTACTTAATGATCCTTTTTATAGAAAACAATACACTGCTCATATGCGGACAATAATAAATGAAGCATTAGATACTGCTGTAATTAGAAATCAGATAAACCAGTTGCAATCTTTAGCTCATAATGCTGCTGATAGCGATCAATGGAAAGGATTTTCTATGGCTCAATATTATAGTAATGTGGAATCTGCGCTTTGGACTAGTTGGGGTTTTGGAGGAATTATGTCTACTATTGATGCAAGAAAACAATATTTATTATCTCATCCTGAGATTGCTTTACCACCCCCTGCTATTTATGGGTTAAATATTACTAATAATTTAGTTACAGTAAATGCTATTAGCGCATCAACTTTGGAGTTAATGGCAACTATAAGTGAGTATAATTCAAAATTTCAATCCTTTGCAATGTTAGATGATGGCACTAATGGTGATGTAACGGCGAATGATGGTATTTATTCATCAGCATTACCATTTCAATCTAGTGGGCTTAATATTAAGTTTTATATTAGAGCTCAAAATGATGATGCACTGGCGCTATTACCTGAAAGAGCCGAATATGAATTTTATACTTATTCTGTTATCTCCGGTCTTTTTGTTGCGCCATCAACTACCCAAAAACAACTTATAGGAATTACTGATTTATTAGGAAGGACGGTTGCTAATTCTAAATCATTAACTAACACTCCATTATTTTATATTTATGATGATGGAACAGTAGAGAAGAAAATAATTATAGAATAAACGCTTAACAAATAACTAAGATTATGAAAAAACTAATAGTTATATTACTATGCTTTCCCTTTATTGGGTTTGGACAAAATCCTAATTATTCAGAGGATATTGCTCCAATAATCTATAATAAATGTTTACAATGTCATCATAGTGGAGGAATATCTCCTTTACCATTAGAAACATATGCTAATACAGTGTCTAATGCTGGGATGATATGAAAATATGAATAAAAATATATTTGGAGAAAGATTAATTACGTGTAGCAAAGATCCGTTAACAGGATATTTTAGAAATGGATGTTGTGATACAGATGATACTGACTTAGGAATACATACTGTTTGTATTATTGCTAACAATGATTTTTTACAATTCTCAAAAGAAGTAGGAAACGACCTCTCAACTCCCTTGCCAGAGTTTGGTTTTGATGGGGTAAAAGATGGAGATAGATGGTGTTTATGTGCTATGCGCTGGAAAGAAGCATTTGAAAACAACTGCGCCCCAATGGTTGTTTTAGAAGCTACTAATCAGAAAACACTTGATTTGATTCATATAGAAGATTTGATTGCACATGCATATAGAATATAGTTTATAATCCTCTTACGCCCTGCTTTTTCTACTTCTTACTTATTAGCATGTGAACCATCACAATTACCATTAGAATCTTGTGTCTTGCCACATTTACATTTGTTTTTTTGACTTGATAAAAGGGTATTAAAAGCTCTTTTCATAATATAATTTTTTACAAAACTAAGTAAATTAAGTGTGCTAAAAAAACATAAAGTAATGATTATTAGTAATTTATATTTGGAATAAATTAAAATAGCGAAAGAATATCATGAGTATCTGAATAATTATACAATTGGTATTATATAATATACATAATTCATCAGTATATATTTAAAAAATAAAACCCACTCATGAGTGGGTTTATTTTTTGGTGGATCTCTAGGTTCTTATTTCGAACTTTTTTAAAAAATTAAAATAGTTAGAAAATTCAGCATTAGGCGTGAGATAAATTTTAGATATTTGACTCATAACTGAATTATTATTTATTTTTTAAAAATTATTTTAAATTGATGTACATTAGCATAAGTATAAGTAATTTTGAAAGTATACAATTCACAAATCCTATGCACAATTGAAAGTCCAATACCAAGATTATTTTTACTATTCTTACTTCTTGTAAATCTTTTAAAGATATCCTTTTCAGGGAATGACAGTGGAGAGCCACTATTAGAAATACTGAAGATATTATTACTTAAATGAATACGCAACAAACCTCTATTTGAATTATGTATAATTGCATTTTTAATAAGGTTAATAATTAAGGTTTCTGCCAAATAAGGATTCATATAAATTTGAGTAATATCTAACAAATCCAGTTCCAACTTCAAATTTTTTTCTTGAATGGCAGTCTCAAAAATTTGTAGTTTTTGCTTAATTAAATCATTTAAAGAAAAGCATGATTCCTGTGTATAAAAACGATTGTCAATTTTGGTAAGGAAAATAAGTGTCTGATTGATTTTAGATAGTCGGTTGGTTGTTTCCAAAAGTAGTGCTAATTGCTCCATCTGTTCTTTGGAAAGATTATCTGCCTGCATTAGCTCATCTGCTTTGTAACTAATAATTGCTAAAGGCGTTTGCAATTCATGCGATACATTTTCAGTATATTCTTTCTGAGCTTCAAAATCGTTATAAATTTGAGTAGCCATTTTCTCAAATACTTCATTCAGTTTTTTTATCTCTTGAACTTCAGCAGTTTCAAGTGATAATGTTTGTAATTTGCTAAGTTCAAAATCCTCTAATTTACTGATAGTACTATAGAAAACACTAAGCGCACTTTTGATAGAATGCCTATTCACAAAAAACATAATTAGGAAAAAGAGCATAGCAAAACCTACATTCATTATTACTATTTTTTTGATCAGTGAATCACTCTGGCTTTGGTTTTTCAAGATACTTACATTATAATATTGTTTATCTTTCAAATAAGAAAATTGCAGTTTTCTGTAAAGAATATATGAATCATTTACGATTAAGACAGTATCTGAAAAAGAATCTATTATTTCTTTATCGGTAATTTTAATAAATACTAATTTGGACGATAAGTTAGTGGGATTATTTTGATCAGCATTAAAAAAATAATCCTTTTGCTGTTGTAACAATCGGTTTTGTAAATCCTCAGCTATGATATTACGCACTGAAAAATACATAGCGACACTTCCAAGAAGGAAGAAAATAACTGAAGCAGAAATAAAATTAAGAGAAGTTTTCGTTAATAATTTCATGCTACAGTAAATTTATAACCTACACCATAAATATTTTTGATATAATCTTTGCCACCACTATTTGTAATTTTCTTTTTCAGGTTTTTAATATGTGTATAGACTACATCATCAGTAAAACCATAGTCAGCATAGCTTGATGACATAAACTCACCCAAAGTAGTTTTAGAAATTACTCTGTTAGGATTAGAGAAAAAGTATAAAAGCAAACCAAACTCTTTTGCCGTTAGCTCAACTATATCACCATGAATCAATGTACGCATCTCTTCTGGGAATAAAGTAATTTCATTAATGGTTAATTGCCGATTATCTTCTAAATTTAATCTTCTTATAACTGATTTTAAACGAGCATTTAGTTCTGAAAAAAAGAAGGGTTTGGTTAGATAATCATCCGCACCTAATTCTAAGCCTTGTACTTTTTTTTCCAATGCATCTTTAGCCGATACAATAATCAAGCCAATTTCAATTTCAGTGTTTTTTATCTCTTTTATCAAAGAAATACCATCTCCATCAGGTAAGCCTAAATCCAAAAGTACAGTAGCAAATTTTTCTTGTTTCAATAATTTTCTAGCTGATTTTAAATCTTTAGCATGAAAAGGTAAAAATCCATTTTCTGATAAAGAAGAAATAGTTGATTTAGCTAATTCTAATTCATCCTCAACTACTAATATATTATGTTTTTTAAGCATTTCTAAACATATTCATAGTGATTGAAATAACAATAAGCACAAATGATAAACCAAAATATAAAAGATTCTTTTTAAACTTCTGCCCATCATCTTTCAAATTCTTAGCATACACCAAACCCAAATGCCCAAATATTATCGCAAATATCATGAGTATAGCATGTTCCACTGCCCAAAAACGAGCTGAGAAATAAGCATTAGCATTTGCCTGAGTGATTAAAACCTCCAGCTTGTTAATATAAATAGCATACAAAAGAAAGCCTAGTATAAGCTCTAAATACAAAAATATAACTGCTACAATTGGTAACTTTATATCTTGAAATATTGAAAAATTAACTATTCCAAATACTCCAAAAAATGAACGTATTACTATATAAATCGCTAATAAAATCAGTAAAATACTAATAACAATATGTGAAATAAGAATAGCCGAATACATGCTGTAAAAATACGAAAGAAATTGGTTTTTATATTATTCTACGAAAAAGCCTTTATGATGCTTTAAACTTAGTTGTAAGTTATTTGCCAATTATATTTTTTGAAAAATAAGATATAAATTGACTAAACAGTTGTAATCATTCTAACTCTAGTTTCTATTTCATTAAATATTGAATTCAAGAGTTAGGTAATAGTTCCTTAATGGAGAAGGTATTATTCCAGGTCCAGGATATCCTGTTGCTCTTCTTGTAAAGTAAGATTGATTTAGTATATTATTAATTCCTGTTTCAATTTTATATATCTTTTTGGAATACGAAAAACTCATATCCAAAACACTATAATCAGGAATTTCACCAATGACTCCACTTAAGTTGCTTTCTATTGAATTTGATGCATCAGTATATTGTTGACTTAGATAAGTTAATTGAAGGTTAGAATTTATTGATTTATATTTTAGGTTAATGCCTGTTTTTATATTCATTGCAGGTACAAATTCAACAGATTTACCTTTAATCCCATTTTGTTCAGATGTAATATATTCAGATTTGATAAAAGAGGTGTTAATGTAATAATTTGATTTTAGACCACTGTGTTTTAATCTAGAAAGATTAATATCAATTAGTGATTCTACTCCTAATATTCTTGCGTCACCAATATTGCCTCTTTCACTTTTTACATTACCATCATTTTGTAATTTTTGAATGAAACCAATCCTCTTTTCATACATCAAGTAAAAAGAGTTTAAATCGTAAGAGATAAAATTATTTATATTACCTCTAACTCCTATGTCAGCTGTATAACCTTTTTCATCTTTTATATTTGGATTAATAACATAGGCTGGATTAAATACACTAATATCTGCAAATGTCACTGATCTGTAATTCTGAGAGGCATTTGCATAGCATTCAAGTTTGTCATTTGCTTTGTACGATAGCCCTAAACCAAATAGAACAAAATCTCTTTTATTTTGGGTCTTATTATATAATGTAGTATCAGAGATAAGGTTGCTAGCATTATCAAATAGCATCTTTTTATAGTTTCCATCGCTTTTGGTATCAATATATTCAAATCTTAAGCCTGGAGTTATGGAAAAAGATTCACTTAAATAAAAAATAGATTCCCCAAATAATGCAATATTTGTATTAGGATATTCATAGGAAGACTGATTAGGATAAGCTGGAAATGTATTTGTATAAAAATTAAAGTCAGCTTCAGGACTTTCTGATCCTGGACCTTGTTGACTTGCATTCTTAGATTTATATAATTTTAATCCTAGTAAACTAGCTGTGTTTATATCCTTTAGTTTTTTTCTGAAAAGTGTCTTATATTCTAGCCCATAATTATCAAATTTACCATATATTAAGTCCCTCTCTAACATGGGGTCTTCTTGATCTACTCGATTAGATCTGTAGCCTAAAGCAGACCTTTTTGCATCTAAACCAAATAAGCTTAGAGTGTGTAAATTGTTTTCTGATTGACGATAATTTAGCTTAAAATTATATAATATCCAATTGACTTTGAACCAGTTCCTTGTTCTGTTAGACTGCAGAGGGTCTTCTGTAAACATTCTATCATTTAGTCCACCTGATTGTTTAGCTAAATAATCCATCAATGTGAAATCAAAAGAAGCAGTTAGCTTTTTATTAATATTCTTTGTTAAATTTATATATGAATTATTTGATTCGAAATTTGAGTTTTCACGAAATCCATTCCCCTTTTTATAATTTATAAAAGCATAATAACTTACTGCTTTATTAGAGCCATCAACGCTAGTAAAATTACTATAGAAACTATTACTTCCAACTGTGTTTCTTATACAGAATTTATTGCCTTTTATCTGAGAAGGCTTCTTTATTATGAGATTTATTAGCCCTCCAAATTGTGTCCCATATTGTAATGAGGCAGCGCCTCGAATAACTTCAATTTTTTCTAAAGCTTCAGCTGGTGGAGTATAGTAGCTTTCAGGATATCCAAGAACATCAGCACTAATATCATAGCCATTTTGTCTGGTATTGAAGTTTGAAGTTCTATTTGGGTCAAGTCCTCTACCTCCAATATTCAATTGAAGGCCAGCATCATCATTTTGAAAAATATTTAGACCTGCTACTTGGCTATATATTTGCCTTGCATTATTTAGTGCTAAGCTGGCATTTGTTTTACTTATCAGAACTACTTCAGTTTTTTTGCCAGCAAATATTGATGTTTCTACTACATCTTCTAGTCTACTAAGTGCAAAAATTGCTTGTTTTTTTTCATTAATCTCAACCTCATTTAATATAATATATAATGGTTCTAGGATTATATCAATAAGAACAGAATCTTGTGTCTGTAATTTTTTCTGTTTTACTTTATAATCTAAAGTAAAGATTACTAAGTCTAAACTTCTAAGAGAAGTGTTAAAATTGAAATAACCTTCTTTGTTTGAAATAGACAATAATGAACCGGTAAGATCATATATTTCTGCAGATGCAATTATATTTTTACTATTAGAGTCCTTTATATATCCATTTACAAAATAATTTTGGGCTTCTAAATGGTACAAAAAGCAAATTAATAATATAAATATACTGATTAATTTTTTATTCATGTACATGCATTTCAAGACCTTTTTTTATGCAAAATTTAGTCTCCATCAGCATCAACATAATCTACTGTTATTTGTAAGCTAATTAGCATATCTGTCTTTAAATCAATGACTACATGTTGTAAAGCATCATAAGCTTCAAGCATACTCGAATTATCGTTTAATAATTGTAATCTAAAATTATTATCAAGATTACTAATTTTATCTTTTGCTAAATCTAATCCGCTTATTATGTCAGTACTTATATCTGAATCACTATTATTAGTAAGGTAGTCAATATATGATTGACCCTCAATTATATTAGAATTAAATCCAATACCTGTGAAGAAATTCTTACAGGCACTTAGAGCTTCTAGTGCAAGATCTTTTGATATATTTTTCTTGTAATATGCTTCAACACCTATTTCATAGATTTGATAATTATTCCATTTTCCACATGGAATACCAATCTTATTAGCTCGTAATCCTTTTTCATAATAATAAATGAAATCGTTAGTTAAAAGATTTAGACTTGAAGTTGCGGTATTAGCATCAGAATCAATGAATGAAGTCGCATTTGCTTGCCAGTATTGTACTACATCATCAGTATTCATTTTCATTTGATTGATTATACTATTCAAATAATCCAAATATTTACTACCATTAACTGGATCAGTATAATTATTTATAACCAAATTAGAATCATTATTTAATCCATATAACATATAATCCAGTGAAGGAAGCCCTTGAGATGTCCAGCTTGGCCAATTAGCAGCATTATGGTCATAAGCTTGTCCAATTATATTGTTATTAATTATATTTGTGTTACATGGAAAGGTATTCATTGTTTTTACATAGTCAATTTCTTCAGCTAATCCAATATTAAACATTTCTACAGATTGCCATGCTAAGTATGTACTTACATATGAATTTCTTAATTCACTAAAATTTGTTGGAGTTTGATTAGATGTGAAATTTTCTAACTTATTATTTAAGTTGTCTAGCTTGCTTTGTAGATTTACGTGAGCAGGTACAATAATATTATTTGTTAGATTTTCAAGTAAAGTAGTTCTAGAAAAATTGTCCGTTGGGATAATAGGATCTTCTGAAGAACCATTTCCGTTACTGCAAGAGAAAAATAAGATACTTATTAGAGTTAAATATAAATATTTCATGATTTTTTTTAATACAAAATTAAAAAAAAGAGGAGGATTTTCCCCCCTCTTTTTTAATATTTAAATGAGTTTTTATTATAATCCAGTTACCGCGTTAATTGCGTCAGCCATGTCAATTAATTCAGCATCTGTACGATCCCAAAATCCATTTCCAGCTTCTAATATAGCAAGCATCTCATTTACTTCTGCATTTGAGAAGTATGGAGTGCCATCTACTGTATATGTAAACTGTAAGCTTAAGATAAAACCATATCCTTCAGATAGAGCGTGGAAGTATTCAGGAGATAAATCATCATATCCTGCAGCATCTCTTAAATAGCTCTCGGCTCTTGTTGCAACTACCATAGAAAGAGTTTCTTTAATAATTTGTGCTTGCTCATCTCTGACAGTTGAACAATCCTGAACAATTGCCTCTCTACCTTTTTTAAATGCATCAAACACTATTGCTTTGTAGTCGTCATATTTATTTAGGTATTTTCCAAGTAATCCATCAGTTCCTAAATCACCATTTACGTTATCTGGACCGAATTTTCCATATACATAGCCAAATCCTTCGTCCCAATGATGCTCCATTGCTGTAGCATTATTATCTTCATTTGGATCTCTTGTTGTATTATCAACAGCATCTCCAATTTTAGCTTCGCTTAAGTAACCATTAACAACTTGATCAAGACAAAGAGCTCCAATTAAACTTTTAGCAGTAATTTGGTCATATTCCATTCCCTTACCATTTAACTCACGGTTTCCTGCCATTCCAGCAATTCCTGGTGCCGCCATTGAAGTTGTTCCAACAATTGGAGCAACGTTTGTCGCGTAATCTGTAAACCAAGAATCAAATGAGCTATGAAGAGCCATTTGTACAGTTGAAGTACTGTATGCCGCAGTTTTGCTTTTAATTTGTTTTGATGAAGCATTTAAATCTGCATCTGCAAAATCAATACCACCTTCTTCATGCGCAAACATTCCCATAAGTGCATCAGCAGTGGTTCCGGTACTAGAAATTGCACCCATCATTTCAGATACCATATTTAGTCTTGCAGTTTGCCCTCCATAGGATACAGTGTTATATTCATCTGCTGTAAATGAGAAATCAGCTGGCATTAACACGTCTTCTCCACATAAATCTACAGGATCTGTAGGTATAGGGCTGTCTTTTTTACAAGAACTTAGTACAACTACAGTTGAAAGTAATAATATTTTTAATAAATTTTTTTTTTCCATTTTTTTTTTTTTTAGTTAATTTTTTTTTGATTCGGCGACAAAAATATAAAATAATTTTAATTTAGATTGATTAAATATAAAAATTGTTTAGATTAATTCTTAATTGTATACATTTGCAGTTATGTTATTTGATTATATTAAAGAAATATATTATTTACTAGAAGAAACAATATCATTGTCTCTTTCTTATTTTGTTAATACTAATAAAAGAATACATGTTTTATATCTATTAACATCAATGCTTTTGGCATTTTATGTTTTTAAGAAAAGTAGCGTAAAGACATCATTTATAAAATATTTATTTCCCAAAAAGATTTGGCTTAGTAAATCTGCTTTTGTCGATTATTCATTATTTTTTTTTAATTCGTTAGTTAAAATTTTATTAATTGGACCATATATAATTTTCGGTTTTTATATTGCTTTCTATACTGATGAATTTCTGACTGATACTTTTGGTTTTCCAATGCAATCAATTGGAATTATTCAAACTTTAGTTTTTTATACTATTGTATTAACTGTTATAAATGATTTATTTAGTTATCTGATCCATTTTTGTATGCATAAGGTTCCATTTTTATGGGAGTTTCATAAAATTCACCATTCAGCGACATCTTTGAATCCACTTACTCAGTATAGAATTCATCCCTTTGAATTGATTATAAATAATATAAGAAGCATTTTAATTTTTGGTTTAGTTACTGGTCTATTTGATTATTTATCGGCTCATCAAATTGATAAGTTAGTTTTCTTAGGCGTAAATATTTTTCATTTTATTTTCCTCCTTTTAGGTGCTAATCTTAGACATTCTCATGTTAAATTAAGGTATCCTAAATTTTTAGAGTATATCCTAATTAGTCCATTTCAACATCAAATTCATCATAGCAACAATCCTAAGCACTTTAGTAAAAATATGGGTTCAAAGTTGGCGCTTTGGGACTGGATGTTAGGAACATTAGTTTTATCTAAATCTGTAGGAAAAATTAGTTTTGGAGTTGATAAGGATTCTTCTCAATTTGATTCTTTGTTAAAGAACTTATTAAGTCCATTTAAGACATTTCTTTACTTTCTTAAAAGAAATTTAAAGTTTAAGAAAGATAATAATTAGCTCATTTTTTCGACTGTTTTTTTTATTTTATTAATATTTAAAATAATGATTTATTTAGATTGATTCTTTATAATATGTTTTATGTTTGCAAAAAAAAAAATGAAAATAACATTACACAGAAATCTTGCGCTATTATTGTATGAAAGAACAACATTAATCATATTCGTTTTATTAATACTTTCAAGCTGTACTAGCGAACAAAAAAACACTAACGAAGTTAACTTATATAGCCAAAGACATTATACTGTTGATGAAATGCAATATGACGCTTTTGAGAAAGAAACTGGTATAAAAGTTAATGTTATTAAAGCTAATGCCGACGAATTGATTGAGCGTTTAAAAAACGAAGGAAGTAAGAGTCCGGCTGATTTATTTATATCTGTTGATGCAGGAAAACTTCAAAAGGCAAGTGAGTTAGGTTTATTACAGAAAATTTCTAATGATAAAATTAATTCCAATATCAGTTATGACCTTAAGGATATAAATGGTTTTTGGGTACCAATTACTTACAGAGCCCGTATATTAGTTTATAGTAAGGATCGTGTTAAAGCTGTAGACCTAAGTACTTATTCTGCTCTAACAGATGAGAAATGGAAAAATAAAATCCTTGTAAGATCTTCTTCAAACGCTTACAATCAGGCACTTTTATCTTCTATTGTTGCAAATAAAGGTGTTGCAGGCGCAACTAATTGGGCTTCTAGCTTAGTTGAAAACTTTGCAAGAGATCCAAAAGGAAATGATAGAGACCAGGTCAAAGCAATTGCTGCTGGTCAGGGAGACATAGCTATTGTAAATTCATATTATATAGGTCTATTACTTTCATCTGAAAAAGAAGAAGAATTAAAGGCAGGGAAATCTGTAGGAGTATTTTTCCCTAATCAAGGTGAAGGTGAGGGAGGCGCTCATATAAATATCTCTGGAATTGGTCTAGCAAAAAATGCGCCAAATAAAGATAATGCACTTAAATTGATTGAGTTTCTCACTGAAGAATCTGCCCAAAAAAGGTATGTAAGTACTAGCTTTGAATATCCTGTTAACCCTAATGTTAAGCCTTCAGATATTGTAAGTAATTGGGGAGAGTTCAAAAGAGATAAATTAGATCTTAATCAGCTTGGTGTTTTTAGAAAAAGAGCGATTGAAATATTTGATAAGTCGGGTTGGAAATAATAAATAAATTATTAAAAAGTCAAAATAAAAGGTGGTTAATAGTCAGTTTTTTTATTTCAATAGTTTTATTGCTCCCTTTGTTTTTTTTATTTTTAAATGTATTTAACATTGAAAAAAGCGCATTTTCTTATTTGTGGAACACTCTTTTACTAGATTATAGCTTAAACACTCTTTATCTTGTTTCTCTTACTGGAATTTCCTCTCTTATTTTTGGAATAATTCCTGCTTGGTTTATTAGTAACTATAATTTTCGGTTAAGAAAGTTTTTTGACATTGCGCTTTATCTTCCTTTGGCAATACCAACATATATAATGGCTTTTACATACAGTGACATTCTTAGTTTTACTGGCCTTATTCAATCTTTTCTAAGAAAAACATCTCCAAATTTGGCAGAGCTCGTAAACAAGGACTATCTTCAAATAGAGATTCTTGGTATTATCTTAGGGCTTGCCTTATACCCTTATATATATACTGCATGTAGACTTTCTTTTAGTCTTATCGGTTCAAGTTATATAAATATGTCTAAAAACCTTGGACTTTCAGGCACAAGATTATTTTTTAAGGTTATTCTACCTTTATCAAAACCAGCTATTTTTTCAGGACTTTTTCTTGTTATAATGGAGGTTTTAAACGAATATGGTGCTGTAAAGTATTTTGGGGTTAATACTTACACTACAGGAATCTTTAGAGCCTGGTTCTCTATGGGTAACGAAAATACAGCTATTCAGCTTGCTTGCTTGCTTTTGCTTATTGTTTTTGTTTTTTTAATTATTCAAAAAGTATTTTCTAGACGATCGAAGTTTTATTATTCTTCAAACTCTAAAATTGAGAAATTAAACAAGCCTTTAGGTTTTAAAAGATTATATATATATCTGTTCTGTTCAATTCCTTTTATTGTGGGATTTTTAATCCCTTTTTCTTATGTGTTAAATAATTGTATTCTTTACTTTGATAAAATAGACTTTACATCATTATATGTTTTAAGTAAAAACTCTATCGTTATATCTGTTTTTTCTTCAGTTATAATTATATGCATATCTCTCTTTTTTTTATATGTTGAGAAAATATCTAAGTTAAAAATTAGCTCTTTTATTGGTCAGGCAACTTCATTAGGATATGTAATTCCTGGCGCTGTAATTGGTTTGGCTGTAATACTTCTTTTTACTAAAACACCTATGTTACAGTCTTTTTCTCTTGTTGGCTCTTTTTCTGTTTTAATTTACGCTTATGTCTTTCGATTTTTAGCTGTTGGGAAATCTCCAATAAAATCTAGTCTAGAAAAACATCCAGAATCTTTTGACGATACAGCAAAAACACTTGGGCTTGGACCATTCAAAATTCTTCAAAAAATTCATTTTCCAATAAATAAGCTTGCTCTTGCAATTGCATTTATTGTTACCTTTGTTGACCTTTTAAAAGAGCTTCCCATAACTTTGATTTTAAGGCCGTTTAATTTTGATACCTTAGCAACTCAAACATATCAGTTTGCAATTGAAGAAATGCTGATGGAGTCAGCAGTTTATTCTTTGGCAATTATATCAATAGGAGCAATAATGCTCATTGTTTTAAAATCTATTATAAACAAACAGATAAATGCATCTTAAAGTAAATAATCTTGTTAAGTTCTATAAAAAAGAACAACCTCTAATATCTTCTTTGAATTTTACTGTAGAAAAAGGAGAGATTGTTTCTTTTCTTGGAGAAAGTGGGGTTGGAAAAAGCACATTTTTAAAATGTATTGCTGGTCTTGAATCAATAAATTCTGGATCTATAGAACTTAATGAAAAAGTATTAAATAACAAAGATGTTTTTGTTCCTCCTCAAAAAAGAAATATTGGTTTTGTTTTTCAAGATTATCCTCTGTTTCCTCATCTTACTCTAAAAGAGAATATTGTATTTAACCTAGATAAGAGATTTCTTAAAAAATTAGATTATATGTTAGATTTAACAAATCTAAATAGTTTAATAAAAAGATACCCGCACGAGCTATCCGGTGGAGAGCAGCAAAGAGCTTGTATTGCTAGAGCTTTGATAAGAGAGCCTGATCTATTACTGTTAGACGAGCCTTTTAGCAATTTAGACGCTGGAATAAAAAATAGTATTATTGATGAAATATATCAAATAATAAAGGCTACAAAAACTACAACTATTTTAGTAACCCATGATATTAAAGACTCTCTTAATATTGCTGATAAAATTTTAGTTTTTAAAGCCGGAAAGCTTCAGCAATACGACAACCCTGTTGAAATGTATTGTAAACCAGCAAATTGCTATTGCGCAAGAATACTTGGAGGTATTAATAAATACGAAAAAGAAGGAGAGTCTTATTATATAAGGGCAGAAAAAATAAAAATAGAAGAAAACTCTAAAATAGCTTTGACAGTCAAAAAATCTCTTTTTCAAGGAAAAGAATACTGTATAACAGCTGACTATAAAGGAGAGACATGGAATGTATATAGCCCAAAGCCTTTTAAAAAAGAAGAAGTTATTTATGTTAGTTTTGAAGAAGAAAATCTAATATTTTTCCCTCCTAACTGCCATAATTATTTTTAATTAATTAAAAAAGGAAGGATATGCTAAATAGCCTTTCCTATGTTTTTGAAACTTCTTTTAATAGAGTTATTTTAATATTCTATTTTCATTAGATTTTTAAGTAAATTTGTATTATGAAAAAACTATTATTTATTTCAAGTTATTTTTTAATATTATTAATTTTTAATACCAATAATCTTATGTCTCAAAATATAATATACAATTTTAATAATAATTCAGATTTAATTGAATGGGTAATTGTTAATGATGATGTTATGGGAGGAATATCATCAAGTAATTTAGTTATTGAAAATGATGGAAATGGAGTTTTTGAAGGTAGAATATCAACCGCTAATAATGGTGGTTTTTCTTCATTGAGGTTTAACTGTAACAAGATATTTGTTAAGGATAATACTCATTTCCAAATAAAAATAAAAGGTGATGGAAAGGATTATCAGTTTAGAATTAAAGCTAATAGAGATGATTATTACTCATATATTATTTCATTTGAAACTTCAGGTGAGTGGGAAACTGTAATTATTCCTATAAAAGAAATGTATGCTTCTTTTCGTGGTAGGAAATTAGATATGCAAAATTTTAACAGTGATTATTTTGAACAGATTACATTTCTATTTGGAAATAAAAAAAATGAAAATTTTAAACTTCTAATTGATAATATCGTCCTAATTTAAAACTTTATAAGAATGCTTATTTAGTTTTGTACCTCTTATATAACTTTATTGAAATCATTAGCAATACTGCTATTCCAACTAAAGAGAATGTAGCGTAGATCCATGATATACTATTTTTTAATACTGCCATAAAAATGATGGCAAACATTATCAAGGTAGCTACTTCATTCCATATTCTTAATTTTATTTCAGTAGTTCTTATTTGACCAATTTGTATTTGATTAAGAATTATCTTACAGCTAAAGGTATATAACCATAACAATAATATAAAAGTAAGTTTTATATACATCCAGTTTTGTTGCAAGAGAGTAGGGTTATCAATTAACATACTAACTCCAAAAAAGGTTGTCAAAAATGCTGATGGCCAAGTAATAATACTTAGTAATCGTTTGCTCATTAAAGTATATTGAGGTTGTAGAATCTCTTTTACACTTTTTTCTTTTTTTTCGGCTTCCTTGTGGTAAATAAATAAACGCACTACATAAAATAGCCCTGCAAACCAGCAAACCATAAAAATCAGGTGCAGAGATTTAAAATATAAATAATTCATTAATATTTTCTAGACCACTTAGATATAACATCTGCCCATTCATCATTATCATTAAGGCACGGTATATAATTAAATGTTTCTCCTCCAGCTTCTATAAATTCTTCTTTAGCTTCCATTGCAATTTCTTCAAGTGTTTCTAGACAGTCAGTAACAAAAGCTGGGGTAATTACAACCATTTTTTTAAAACCTTCACTTGCTAACCTTTTAAGCTCTGAATCTGTATACGGTTTTAACCAAGGCTCATTGGCTAATCTAGATTGAAAAGCATTACTATAAGATCCCTCTTTTAAGTTTAAAGCTTGAGCAATTGATTTTGTAGTTTCAAATACTTGATGCTTGTAGCAGGTATTATGAGCTACAGAACCTTTTTCACAGCATGAATTTCCTTGACAGTGAAAATTAGTAGGGTCTGAAATCCTCAAATGACTCTCAGGTAATCCATGATATGAAAAAAGTAAATAATCATAATCTATATCTTTTAAATGCGATTTAATATTGTTAATCATTGCCTTAAGATACAATGGGTCATTATAAAATGCAGGAATAACATTAGTTTTAATGTGACTAAAATTTTTTAAAATTTCCTCTTCAACTTTAACGACTACCGACTCATACGAAGACATAGCATAATGAGGATATAAAGGCAAAACGATAATCTCGTCAACTCCTTTCTTATTCAATTCATCAATTCCATTATAAATTGATATTGAACCATAGCGCATTGCCAGTGCTGCAGGAATGGTAATTAACTTCTTAACTTTATCAAAGAGTCTTTGTGATAGTACAATTAGAGGAGATCCTTCTTTCCACCAAATCTTTTTATAAGCAGCAGCTGATTTTTTAGGTCTAAAATTTAAAATAATCCCTTTTACTAATAAAAATCTAAATAAATAACTCTTACCTATAACTCTTTTGTCCATCAAAAATTCATCAAGATACTTTTTTACATCCTTAACACTTGTACTGTCAGGTGAGCCTAAATTCACCATTAATAATCCTTTCATAATTAAATTGTTTTAGAATAACTTCCCACTCCTTTAGTTAATAATGGGTCAAACTTCATAGCAATATTTCTTATAACCAACCTTCCAGTTTCATTTACTTTTATATCATCTCCTTCAATATCCATCAGTCCATCCTTTATAAATTCTTCAAATTTATCTATAGAGAATTCAACTGCCTGGTAAACATTTTCAGTTGTAATTCCAAAGTCTTTTGCGATTACATTTACATCAACATAATAGTTACACATCACTTCATTTATCATCTGACGAACTATCTTATCTCTATCCGTCATTTGATATCCTCTTATAACTGCTAAACCATCTTCCTCAATACGTTTAATATATTTTGCTGAATTTTTTTCATTCTGGCTATAGGCTGAATGTAATTGTGAAATTGAAGATGCCCCAAAACCATAAACCTGCCCAGTTGTTGCCCTTGTACAATATCCTTGGAAATTTCTGTGTAAATTTTTATTTCCTAATGCAATTGCAAACTGATCATGTGGTTTTGCAAAATGGTCCATGCCTATCGCCACGTATCCCGCTTCAGTAAACTTATCATAAGCATTTTGGTACATTTTTGCTTTGTCCTCCATTGAAGGAAAGCCAATTTTTTCCAATACTTTCTGCCTTTCAATAACAGATGGAACATGTGCGTAAGAAAAGGTAACAATTCTATCTGTATCTAAAGCAATCGCCTTATCTACTGTATCGTTAAAGCTCTCGACTGTTTGTAATGGCAGCCCATATACCAAATCGATATTTGTTCCTGTAAATCCTTCTTCTTTTATTTTATTGATTATCTCTCCAATAGGTAATTTTGGTCCTTTTCTATTAATGGCATCCAAAACATCTTGTCTGAAGTCCTGAATCCCTAGCGAAATTCTATTGAATCCGAATTCCTTTAATAATTCAATATGTTTGAATTCAAAATAAGCAGGACTACACTCTATTGCCATTTCATAATCATCCGTAAAAGTAAAACTCTCTTTTATTGCATTTGTAATCTTTTCTATATGATTATAAGCAATTGCATTTGGTGTACCTCCACCCCAATGTACTTGTGTTAGCTTTCTATTTGGGTTAATGTCTTTTGCAACTAATCTTATTTCCTTAATAATTGCGTCTACATAACTATTCAAGAAAGGTTTTGTAAAGCCTGTTTCAGTTGTACATCCACAAAAATGACAAAGTTGAGGGCAAAATGGAATATGAATATAAACTGAAATATTTTGTGGATCCTCAGTATTAGATAGGATAACAGATTTTTTTAAATCAATATTTTTATACTCAGGTGTAAAGAAAGTTGCAGGAGGATAAGAGGTGTATCTTGGTCCTGATTTATTGTACTTTTTTAAGAATTTATCGTTTATTTTCATTTTATCTGTTCCAGTTTGTTTCTTTAACCCAATCCACTACAAATTTAGCTTTTTCCATTTTAATATCTGGTAAAAATCCGTGTCCTAAATTGAAAATCCAATCTTGATTATCTCTTCCGAAAGGAATCATTGCCTGCAAGTGTTTTTCAATTACACTTTCATCTGCATATAATAATCTAGGATCAATATTTCCTTGTAAACCTACTGATTTGTCTACTAAATTTCTTGCTGTTTCAATAGGAGTTTGCCAATCTATACTTACAAAATCACAAATATCTTTATTTATATGTTTTAAACCTCCTCCGAAATTCTTTGGAAAATAAATCGTTGGAATTCCTTTTTCTCTTACTGCATTAAGGATTCGTTTAGAGGCTGGTAATATCAATTCTCTATACATTTCTTCAGGAATTAAACCTCCGTAAGTTTCAAATAACTGAAAGCACTCTACACCATGCTCTACTTGTTTTAAGGCATATTCAATAGATAGTTCCGTAAGGGAATCAATTATCTTTTTGCTTTCTGAAGGATTAGAATACATAAATTTAATTGCATCATTAAATGTTACGTCTCTAGCGTGCCCTCTAAACATAAAACAGAAAGTAGTTAATGGTCCTCCGCAAAAACCAATTAGAGGTGTATTCTCATGACGAATTTTAATAACTTCATCAATATTATCGTAAACATGTGTTAGTTTACTTCTATCCACAATTAGTTGTTCTGATGGCTTTTCAAATTGTGTTAAAGGTTTCGAGAAAATCGGACCTTTGTCTGTAAAATCTAAGCCCATACCAAGTGCTTCAGGAACTATCAGAATATCTGAAAACAAAATAGCAGCATCTACTCCCAAATCATTAATTGGCAATAATGTAACCTTTGCTGCTAATTCTGGACTATTCATCAAATCTGAAAAAGAATGCATTTTCTTTAACGCTTGATAGGAAGGTAAAATTCTACCTGCTTGTCTCATAAACCAAACTGGAGGTCTATGCGTATCTTTTTTATTTAATGTATCTAAGAAAATTGAATTCATGTATTAAGTTTTTCTAAAGCTATTTGATTAGCAGTTATAAATTTATCTATATCGTCTTTTTCAAGTGCAGAAGAAAAAAACAAGCACTCATAAGGTGAAGGAGGTAAATAGATACCTTGTTCAAGCATTAGTTGAAAGTAATCAGCAAATTTTTCTTTATCGCAACAAATCGCATCTTCATAGTTATTTATTTCTTTTTTATCTGTAAAAAATAGTGTTAGCATAGAACCGTTCCTATTTATTACTGCTTTTGTGTTAGTAGCTTTTATATTTTCTAACATACCTTGATGAATAGATTTTGAAATAATTTCAAGATTTTCGTAAAAATTAGTATCTAATTTGTTTAAAACTGTAAGTCCTGCTGACATTGCAAGAGGATTTCCAGAGAGAGTTCCTGCTTGATAAACTGGACCATTGGGAGCTAAGAAATCCATTATTTCTCTACTACCACCATAAGCTCCAACCGGAAGTCCGCCTCCTATAATTTTGCCTAAGGTGGTAATGTCTGCTTTAACGTTATAGTATTCTTGAGCACCTGCGCGCGCTAATCTAAAGCCTGTCATAACTTCATCAAAAATTAACAAACAGTTATATTTATCAGAAAGTTCTCTAAGACCTTGTAAAAACTCCTTATTTGGTAATACTAGCCCCATATTTCCAGCTACAGGCTCTACAATAATTGCAGATACCTTATTGTAATGATCAATCAATAAGCTTTCCACCGATTCCAGATCATTATAATTAGCTATTAAAGTGTCCTTAGCTGTGTTTTTAGTTACTCCTGGACTATCAGGTAGGCCAAAAGTCATAGCTCCTGAGCCAGCTTTAATTAGGAAACTATCTCCATGACCATGATAGTTTCCTGAAAACTTAATTATATACTCCTTCTTAGTGTATCCACGTGCAAGTCTAATGGCACTCATTGTGGCTTCAGTTCCAGAATTAACCATCCTTACTTTTTCAATAGAAGGAATCATGGAGATTATTTTTTCAGCCATTAGGGTTTCCAAAATAGTTGGAGCACCATAACTTGTTCCTTTAGCAGCAGTTTCGTTAATAGCATGCAAAATATCATCATGGGCATGTCCTAATATCATTGGCCCCCAGGATGAAACAAAATCTATGTATGTGTTGCCATCAATATCAGTTATTTTACTTCCTTTGGCTTTGGATATAAAAATAGGACTGCAATTCACACTTTTAAAAGCGCGTACTGGTGAATTTACTCCTCCAGGAATTACCTTTTGTGCTTCATCAAATGCTTGTATACTTTTTTCTTGATTCATTTATTTTTTATTTAGAATATCTGCAACTTCCAAAGCGTGATAAGTAATAATAATATCTGCTCCCGCTCTTCTTAAAGAAGTCATAATTTCCATAATCATTCTTTGTTCATCTATCCAATTATTGGCTGCTGTGGCTTTTACCATAGCGTATTCCCCACTAACATTATAGGCTACCACTGGTAAGTCAAAATTCTGTTTTAACCTAGATATAACATCCAAATAACTCAATGCTGGTTTCACCATTAGCATATCTGCTCCTTCCCAAACATCTTGTTCTGCCTCTCTGATAGCTTCATCTGTGTTTGCAGGATTCATCTGATAAGTTTTTCTGTCTCCAAAAGTTGGCGCACTATCTGCAGCATTACGGAAAGGAGCATAAAATGCAGATGAATATTTTACTGCATAAGATAAAATTGGAATCTTTTCAAAACCCGCATTATCTAATGCTGTTCTGATTATTCCGACTCTACCATCCATCATGTCAGACGGTGCAATAATATCCGCTCCAGCTTTTGCTAATGAAATCGATTGTGCTGCTAGGGTTTCTAGAGTAGAATCATTATCTACATCTCCGTCAATTATTGTACCGCAATGTCCGTGGGTGGTATATTCACAATTACAGATATCAGCAATTAAAAGGATATCATCACACTCTTTTTTAATCGCTTTTATTGCTTTCTGGACTATACTATTATCCGAACAAGCTACATGTCCGTGCTCATCCTTTACTGCCGGAATTCCAAACAATAAAATACTTTTCACTCCTTTGATTACTGCAGATTTGCATAGATCCACTGCATTGTCAATAGATAGTTGAAATTGTCCTGGCATAGATGAAATTTCTTTTTTTTTATTTTTACCTTCACAAATAAATATAGGATAAATTAAATCATTTACTGAAACAGAAGTTTCACTTACTAAATTCCTTAATATAGGATTATATCTTAGTCTTCTTAATCTTGTTTTTGGAAAACTCATATACTTATATTTTTAGTTTCATAATAGTTGATAATTGCTTTTGAAATCCCCTCATAAGTTTGTTCTTCTGCAATTATTTTAGATGCAAACCCTGATGTTTTAATATATTTGGAAGTAGTTGTTCCAATAGTTATCAGAGTAGTTTTTTCTGCATCATACAAATTAGAAAAAGCATGAAATGCAGATGGAGAAGTAAAAACTGATAGAGTATTTTTAGTATCTATTAAATCAGTAATTACTTCCTTTTTTGCTGTGATTAAAGTGGTAGTATAAACATCTAATCTGTTTACTTCACAGATGTTTTTTAATTCTTCTTCTATTCTATTATCTACTAAATTTCCTAAAACCAACAATACCTTTTTACCATTTATCATTTGGTTTTCGACTAATTCAGTAATCAAATTTTCTGCATAACTTTCAGTAGAAATAAAAATGGATTCTACTCCATTTTCTGCTAAAGCCCCTTTTGTTTTCTCCCCTAAACAAATTGCGTTTATAGTTTCTCCTTTTAAAAAATCCAAATTGAAAAAAGAGTTGACTCCATTTTTGGAAGTAAAAATATAATAGTCAAAATTTGAAAGATTAAAAGGTGTTACATCAGAATTTGCAACAATATCAATCATAGGAAAATGATACAAAGTTGCCCCATACTCTTTTAAACTCTGAAAAGAATCTGTATCTCCACAATGTGTTAAAACGATATGTTTATCAGATAACATCAGTTATTTAATTCTCTTTTTACTTCTTCTAAAATTTCATACCCACCATTGTCTTGAATAGAATTTGCCAAGTCGATTCCTAACTGCATCGCATCTTTACTATTGCCTATAATTTTTTCTCTCTGTATTTTTCTTCCGTCCAAAGTGGCAACTAAACCTTCAACTGTTAAGGTATCTCCATCCAAAGTCGCATGTGCTGCAAATGGAATCTGACACCCTCCTTCCAATCTATTTAAAAATGATCGTTCGGCAGTAACACAAATTGCCGACTGTTCATGATTTAATAACGACAACATCTCCAAAATTTCATTATCCTCTTTTCTTATTTCAATAGCAATTGCACCTTGGCCTGGTGCAGTTAACATTTGAGTTTCGTTTAAATATTCTGTGATGTGTTCCTGCAAACCCAAACGCTCAATTCCTGCTGCTGCCATTATTATTCCGTCACAGTGTCCATCATTCATTTTTCGGATTCTGGTATCTACATTCCCTCTAATTTCCACCACCTGAGCTTGCTTGTTCATCTGTAATAATTGCGATTTTCTCCTCAATGAAGAAGTTGCAATTTTATCTTTTGCTGTAAAATCAGCTAGTTTTTTACCTCCAACGCTCACCAAAACATCTCTATGATTTACTCTTTCCAAAATAGCTCCTAACTGACTTCCTTTTGGCAATTCAGTCGGTAAATCCTTTAAACTATGTACTGCAATATCTACTTCTTTATTGTACAATGCATCCTGAATTTCTTTAGTAAAAAATCCTTTATCCCCAATTTTAATCAGGGCAATATCCAATATTTTATCCCCTTTTGTTTTAATAACATTAATCACTACTTCCAAAGTTGGATAAGCGATTTCTAATTTACTTTTCACCAAATTTGCCTGATATAAAGCCAATTTACTCCCTCTAGTTCCTATTACTAATTTACTTGCCATCTGTAAATATTTGATTTATTATAGCAAGTGCTTGTTCATTCTTACCATTATTACTTACCTTCTTTATTTGCTGAATTAATCTCCCTGTAAATTTCTTACTCAACCTAGATTGATAATGTGAAAACTGATTACAATTTTTTAATGATTCATTACAACAACTGCATTTCTCTAAATCAGAATCTAGCAACTCATTAAACTGATTTTTTAAAGATAAAATAGAAGGCCTCAACTGACGAGAAGATGCCCAATCATCAAATTCAAACAGGAATTCAGCAATGAACGATTTTGCTTTTACAACCTCCATTTTTCTTTTGTTAAAATTTGTGTTTACCACATCTTTCAATGCATCAATATCCACCAAGTTTACTCCTTCAATATTTCCAATTTCTTTGGATAAATTTCTAGGGACACACAAGTCAATAAATAAGATTTCTTTTTCTCTAGTTAGCATAACATCTTCCACATCTTCTATCGTTAATAAGGATTTTTTTGATGCAGTAGAAAAAAGTGCCACATCCACTTCTGATAAGCTGGTTTTTAATTCCTGAAAAGGAATTGCTTGTATATTAAATTGATTGGCTAAATGTTCTGCTTTTTCAAAAGTTCGGTTTGTGATGGTAATATCCTTGCAACCTTTTTTATACATGTGTTGGACAGATAAAGCTCCTGTCTCTCCTGCACCCACACAAAGAGTTTTAATCTTTGAAACATCAAATTGTTGTGCTGCTTTTTCCACTGCAGCATAACTAACGGACATAGCTCCTTTATCAATATTGGTATTGGTTCGAATATATTTTCCTGTTTCAAATGCTTTTTGCACCATTCTACTAATGATAGGGCCTAACATATTTCCTTTTTTTGCGAATGAAAAAGCATCCTTCAATTGCTCTACAATCTGATATTCCCCTACAATCATAGATTCCAATCCAGCAATTACTCTAAAGATATGTTCCATTACATCTTTGTTTGTTTTCTTTTCCAAATAAGGAGATAAACTTTCAGTAAAAGATTTGAAATCTACTAATGCTTTTAATACCGAATGCATCAATTTATTTTCCTGACCAATATGATTTTCGTACTCAAAATAGATTTCAGTACGGTTACAAGTAGAAAGAATCATTAATCCTTCAACATTATAATTGCTTTTTAGTATTTGGTGGAAATCCGATTTCTGATCATCAGAAAAATCAAACTGCTCACGTATTTCTAGTGGTGCATGTTTATAATTTATACTGATAAGTCCAATCATTTTTTTTTTTTTTTTTACATTGCAAAAGTATGTTTGAAATCTGTATAAAATCTGAAGTTATAGTTTAGATTGATTATAAATTATTATTCTTGTAATGATAGCTGAAAACTAAATGAGTGGGCTTTATTTTTGGTGGGCCTTTCGGTCCTTATTTCGAACTTTTTTAAGTATATAATTAGTAATTTTACCAAAATATATCTGATAAAAAATCAATGAAGAATATCGCTTCCTCTTTTACTTTGCTAAATGGATCAGTTTTAAAAAACAGAATTGCAAAATCTGCAATGAGTGAAAACTTTGGAACGCGAAACCACGCACCAAGCAAGGGTTTAATTAATGCGTATAAGGTTTGGGCAAAAGGGAATCCAGGATTACTAATTACAGGAAATGTGATGGTAGACTCAATGGCACTAGGTGAAGCGCGTAATGTAGTAGTTGAAGATTACAAGGATTTTGAGTTGTTAAAAAAATGGGCTAGATCAGTTGAAGGAACTGGTGTGCATCTTTGGGCTCAAATAAACCATCCAGGTAGGCAGGCTTTTGCAGCAATTAATAGAGAAACAGTAGGGCCATCTGCGATATCGTTAAGCTTGGGTAGTGCCTCAAAGATGTTTAAAATACCAATAGCTTTATCAGATGAAGCAATTTGGGATATTATAAAACGCTTTGGAAATACCGCAAGAATCATGAAGGAAGCAGGCTTTACAGGCTGTCAAATTCATGGTGCCCACGGGTACTTAGTAAGTCAGTTTTTATCTCCTAATAGCAATACTCGAACTGATCAATGGGGTGGTTCTCTTTCTAATAGGGCGCGTTTCGTTTTAGAAGTTTATCGTGAAATTCGCCGTCAAGTTGGATCGGATTATCCCGTAGCAATTAAGATTAATTCTGCAGATTTTCAGCGAGGTGGATTTACAGAAGAAGAATCTATGGAAGTGATTCGTTTTCTTAGTAATGAAGGAATCGATTTAATTGAAATATCTGGAGGAACTTATGAGAGACCAGCTATGATTCAGGGAGATTGCAAGAAAAGCACCATATCACGTGAAGCGTATTTCCTAGATTATATTGAAAAAGCTAGAAAGTTGATTAAAACACCTTTGCTGCTTACCGGAGGGTTTCGTTCTGTTTCGGTAATGGAGAAAGCTTTGGAAGATGGCAATTTAGACGTTGTTGGTTTGGCAAGACCATTTTGCTTATATCCTAATTTGGCTAATCAAATTTTTGACGGTTCTGTAGAACTATTTGAAACTCCAATACCTCAAATTGGAATTAAGTTTTTAGATAAACTGGGTGGTGTAGAATTACCCTGGTATGAACTTCAAATTCAACGTATTGGAAAGGGGAAGTCTCCAAAAAATAACCTACTAGCAATTTTTGCTTTTTGGTTCAGTCTTAAGAGTTTGTTTTTTAAATCTTTTTGGAAGAATAAATAAAACCTCACTCAAATGAGTGGGGTTCTTTTTGATGGGTCTTACGGTCATAATTTCTAACTTTTTAAAGAATTATTAAGTAAGTTTGTGGCTTGAATAATTAAATGATGAATGTAAAAGGAAAAAATATTATAATAACTGGAGGTAGTCTTGGAATTGGAAAGGAAACAGCAAAAGAACTAGTTCTAAAGGGAGCGAATGTGTTGATCACTGGAAGATCAGAAAACAGATTAATTAAAGCCAAAAGCTATACTGAATCTAAGATTCTTGAATTTGATATTTCTGATCATGAAAATTTGAGTAAGAATGCAAAAAAATGTATCGATATTTTAGATGGGAGGGTAGATGTTCTAATAAATAATGCTGGTATTGGGGTTAGAAAATCTATTGATGAATTAAATATAGATGATTTTTTAAAAGTATTTAATGTAAATGTTTTTGGACTTGCATTATTTACCAAAGAGATTATTCCTCTAATGATTAAAGAATCTTATGGGACTATTATTAATATTGGCTCTACAGCAAGTTTAAAAGGATATAAAAACGGCAGTATTTATTCATCTTCAAAATTTGCTGTTAGATGCTTAACTCAGTGTTGGCAAGCTGAATTAAGACCTCATAATATTAGAGTTTGTCAAGTCAATCCTAGTGAAGTTACAACTGCGTTTGGTAACTCTAAAAGAGTTGAGAGAGCAGATGTAGATAATAAGTTAACTCCAAAGGAAATATCTCATTCAATCATCTCTGCTATTGAGATGGATGATAGAGGTTTTGTTAATGAGCTTAATATTTGGGCTACAAATCCATTTAATTAAATAAAAACCTACTCAATTGAGTGGGTTTTATTATTGGTGGACCTCTTGGTCCTTATTTCGTACTTTTTTCGACAATTAAGTTTTTTGGATGTGTAAGTCATTTTCTAGATTAAAAAACCTATATATTGCTTTTGAACTTATAATTTTTTAACTTAAAATAAATTGTAATCTGAAAAGAACTATATATTTTTGCAGTGTTAAATAAATCCAAATAATAATCAAAAATATTTTTAAAAGTAAAACTATGAAAAAGTTAATCTTAATCTTATTTACTGCGATAGCTTCTATAAATGTACAAGCGCAGTGTAACTCAAATCCAATTTCTGACAATGGAGGATCAGGAACTTTAAATTTCTCTGATAGCTCATCTGTAAGTACTGGATGGTCAACTAATTATTCTGCATCTTATTTATGGGACTTTAAAGATGGCACTACTTCAACTCAACAAAATCCTTGTCATACCTATGGAGATTTATCTAATATTCCATATCCATTATATGTTACTTTGTCTGTAACATATACAGATATAGCAACATCTAATACATGTCAAGACACAGATTCGGTGCAAGTTTATCTTTTAATGAATCCATGTATCTACGGTAATTTGCAAATTTCAGCATCAGGAACTAATTTATCAGCTGACTGGACTTATACAATTGGCGGTACTTCTGGTTGTGCAAATAATTATCCAGACACTTATTTATGGTCAAATGGAGACACTACTCAAACAATAAGTGTTAATTCTGCTGGAACGTATACATGTACCGTTACAACAACTACTGGTTGTATATACACAAGTACATACTCATATAATGGTTCCTTTACTCCAACTTTTGATTGTAATTTAATAGATTTCAATGAGCTTAATAATAATCAGGATACATTAATAATTTCATCTAATTATTTAAATAATAATTTTCCTGAAGTCATTGATTCATTATCTTTTTGGGAAGCTTATTCAACAGATGGTAATGTTAATTTATTGGGACCTTTATATGCTAATCCAATAAGTTTTGAGAATATAGGTGGATTCAATGGGTTGCTTTGTGATACTTTTATTGTTTGTGCTAATGTTTTTTTATATGATAGTTTATATCAGCATGATTTATGGGCAAACCCTCCTTTAGGATCTGCCTGTAATACATGCGATACAATTGCTTGGGATGGAACTACTTGGCAAACTGTAACACCAAGTAACTCTTATGACTGTGACCCAATTTTAGGTTGCTATGATGCAGGTCCAGCAGGACCATGGGGAGGTCAGTATGCTTCTTTATCTGATTGTCAAAATACGTGTTATGTGCTTTGTGATTCAGTTGACTTAAGTATTACTAATGTTGTCAACTTAACTGCTACTTCTGATTCAATTACAATTGGATCAAATGTCTCTAGCTTAACAACAACTGGAGTTGATTTTGAATGGATAGATTGGAATGGAACTGGTGCAACCTTAAGCACTGATTCAGTTTTTAGTTTTGTAATGAATAGTTCAGACACAGCATTTTATATTCTTAAATTAGAACTTTCAGACAATAATTTTAATACTTGGGTATGTTATTATCCAGTACTAGTATTTTGGGGTAATGGTCAGTATGTTTCTTTGAGAACTGGCAATCCTATGTTCACTTCCATAGATGAATCTACTGTTGTCAATTCAAGAAAATTAATTAAGATAGTTGATCTTTATGGTCGAGAAGTAAATAAAATTCAACCAAATCAATTATTGTTTTATTTATATGATGATGGTACAATAGAAAAACAAATCTCTATTAGATAAAGGATGAAGAAAATATTTCTATTAAGTTGTTTAGTATGTTTTATATCATATCATTCACTTGCACAGTCTGTTAAGGTTTTAGGAGTTAATCATGCTGATACAGTTCAGCATGATGCTCCTTTTTACTTAAATACATTTTATATCGTTAATGATGGGAATGTTCCGATTCAAGGCAGTTCTTATCATCTATATTTTTCAGTAGTTCCAAATAATCCAACATTGCCAGCTTCTAATTTTACAGGGCATCTATTTAATGGCACTATTCCAAATCAGGCTTTACTACCTGGAGATAGCTTAATTTGGCAATTTAACTTCCCAATGACGGGCGGTGTAAATTTATACCAACAAGCCGGAGATCATACGGTTATTATTTGGCCTAGCTTTGTAACTCCCGTAACTATTGATACTAGTAATACTCCCTTATATGTTTTACCACAAATAACCTCTATTTTTGAAGATATTGAATTAGATATTAATGATGCTAATAATATCTTCTATGATATGTTAGGTAGGAAAATTGACAATATTATCAATCTTCCTTATGGTACTATGTATTTTAGTAGAAATGGTAAAAAGTATCTAAAACTATAATTTTGAAAAATGTATTAAATAGCATAATTCAGTCTCTATCGAAACAGGAGATCAGATTTTTTAAATTATTTATAAAAAGAACTGATAACAAAAAACGAAAAGATGTAGATCTTTTTGATTTTATGAAAAAGAAAGGAGGTGATTTAAAGATAAAAGATGCTTTAAAAAAATTAGAAACTAATACCAATAATTATCATCAAATTAAGAATCGACTTTATAATGAATTAAATAATTCAATGGTATGGCAGCATATTTGGAAAGACAATCAATCTAAATCATTTAGTTATGTATTGCTTGCTAGAGTATATAAAAATAAAGGTGAATTAGAGTTAGCCTTTCATTACTTAAATTATGCTCAGAAAGAAGCATTAGATTCCGAATTGTATGAAATTTTATCTATTGTCTATACAGAAATAATCCAGTTGTCTCATGAATTAATTTCTATTGATGTTGATAAGTATATTGCTTTAAAAAAAGAGAATATTTTAATTTTATCAGAAATTGACGACGTTGATTTATTGTTAGCTAAAGTAATGTATGATATAAAAACAAAACAAAATTTTGGAAGAGCTGATATCAGCTTATCTAAACTAATTAAATCAAAATACAGTAAGATTGCTAAAGATAAGAAGTTAGTAAATAGCGCAAGATTTAGAATGAGATTATTCATGATGTATAGCCGCTTATTACTACAGGAACGTGATTATAAATTATTAGAAAATTTCTTAATTGAAACTTATAATGAGTTTGAAGAGGATAATCTATTTAGTAGGTCAAATCATAATGAAAAACTAACTTTATTAACTTATTTAACAAATTGTTTATGTAAAAATAAGAAGCATAAAGAATCAATAAAATATGCTGAACTACTATTAATTAGTATGAAAGAGTATGATTCTTTTTTACATGATAAGTATTTGTTTTTCTATTATAATATTTTGGTATCAAACTATGCTAAGACTGATAAAGATAAAGCACTAGATTATTTAAATAAAGCAAGTAATAATGAAGTAATTAAAAAATTACCATCATACACTAGTTTCATTTATTTAAATAAAGCATTAGTTTATTTTCATGAAGATAATTTTAGTCAAGCCCAAAAGAATATCTCTAGATTAATTCTTCAAGAAGATTTTCTTTTGTTAGATAAAGCTTTTCAATTAAAGGTTTTGATTGCTGATGTAATAATTAGATTTAAAAATGGGTATCACGATATTATAGATAAGATTAAAGTTATCAGAAAAAATCATAAGCAATTATTATTGGATGAAGAGTATGTTCGAGATAGAGAAATGATAAATATAATATCAAAAAAGATTAATAATGGGGATGTCGCGGATGATAAAAAAAGAATATTGTCTTTTATGTCAGATTATGACTCAGAAGATTTAGATATTATAAGTTATAATATTTGGTTAAGAAATAATCTATAAATATTAAAAACCCACTTATTTGCATTATGAAAAAACTACTTTTACCATTATTATTTCTAATAGGATTACAAACACAAGCTCAAATTAATTGGTGTGATTCAATATCATATCAAATATTACCGAACCAAATATTAACTGTAGTTGATGATGCTTCGTTATTATCACCAGAAGCAATGTTAAATGTAGTGCCAGGAGGTCTTACGAATCAACAGGGTTTTCTTTGGACCGCATGTGATGCGTCAAATTGTTATGGAACTTTTAACAATCAGTTTCCGCAACTATCGGTTTTAGACACGGTTAAATTATGTTACGAAGTTTATGTGATGTCATCACCATCATATAGTATTTATAATTTACCAATGAATTGTCAACATTGTGATTATGTAATATACGATACTACTACAAGTAAATGGGTATTAGTTGGTAATGTTATTGCACCATCATGGGATTGTAACAATGGAATTTGTTCAGATCCTGGAAATGGTATGGGATCATTCATAGATTCTCTGCAATGTATTATAAATTGTTCCTCAACATATATTACAGATTTTGACAACTTTAATGCAGGTAAAGTAATTAAGACAGTTGATGTGTTAGGAAGAAAATCTAAAGGTTTGAGAAATCAACCACTCTTTTACATCTATGATGACGGAACAGTGGAGAAAAAAATAATCATTGAATAAATAAAAACCCACTCATTGAGTGGGTTTATTTTTGGTGGACCTCTCGGTCCTTATTTCGAACTTTTTTAACAAGTTTTTTTATAATTAATCCATCACATGAAATGTTACGGATTCAGAATTAGAATTTCCTGACATGTCTTCAGCAGATATTTGTATAGTGTAATTTGCCATTGATCCAGATGGAATGTCTGCAATAAATGATGTGTCAACATTAAATACTGTATTATGGATGTGATCAAAAATTATTTCTATTGATGCTGGATCTGTTGAGTAATCACTTGTTATATTTATTGTAACATCATGAACTTCATCATCATCTGTGATAGCAGCATTAATTTCAACTATAGAACCTGTATTAGGCATATCTTGAGAAGTAGGTGAGATGATATTAATTGCAGGTCCATTTTCTGTTGGACTTGATTCGTCTTTTTTACATCCAATGATTAAAAAAGTTAGTATTAGAAATGTAGTCGCTAGTCTCATTTTTTTTACAAAAATATATAATAATAATGATTTACTGAAATTAAAAACCCACTCATTGAGTGGGTTTTTAATTAGTGGGCCTCTCGGTCCTTATTTCGAACTTTTTTAGAAAATTATTAAGTAAGTTTGCCTTATGAAAAAAACAAATATATCAGTTATAGGCTTAGGCTCTATGGGCTTAGCATTAGCTAAAACGCTACTAAAATCTGACTCTAATATTTCTGTTTGGAATCGAACATTATCAAAATCGCAAGACCTAAATAATAAAGGTGCACATGTTTGCTTATCCCCAATAGAAGCTTTACAGTGTAGTGAAATAATAATTGTATGTCTTTCTAATTATGAAGCTTGGAAAAATATCATTGATTCAAATCAAATAGATATGGATTTAAGTAAAAAAACAATAGTTCAATTAACTTCAGGAAGTATAGAAGAAGTAACAGATCATAGTGATTGGGTGAAAAAGCATAATGGTAATTTATTAGAGGGAGCGATTATATCTTTTCCAACTGAGATTGGCACGAAGGATAGTTCTATTATATTAGCAGGTAATAATGAAGTAATTGAAAATTGTAAAGAAATTATCAGTCTATTATTTCCTATTCATACAAATTTAGGTGATAATCTTATTGGTCCTACAGTTTTAAGTCGTGCTTTGGTTTCAGGAGGATTGGCAGGGCTAATAGGTATGATGAATGGAGTAGCTATTTGCCAGAAAGCAGACATTTCTTTAGATCATTTTAAAGATATTTATATTGGAAGAATAAATCCAATGATAAATCAAGAGTCTAGAAGAATAATTGAGGCAATTGTAGCAGAAGACACTAAAAGTACTGAAGCATCAATTAGTGCCTGGGGTTATGGACAAGAAGCTTTACTTTCAATTAGTAAGACTCTTGATGCAAAGCTAGATTTCCAATTAGCTTTAAATAGTCTCTTTAAACAGGCAGTAAAGGCTGGATTAGAAGATAATGATCTGTCTGCTATGGTTAAAATATTTAAAATGAATAAGCAATCAAATGAATAGAGATTGAAAACGATGGATTCAAGAGATATATTAATAGGACATATTAATGATGGTATTGACACTACGCAGATAGTTGATAACTCAAATAAGAGTATTCTTATAAGAGGTTGCGATCCAGAAATGGGTAGACGTGCAATTAAGTTATTGCCCCCAGTATTGGGTAACCCTGAAATGGTTTCGATTACAAACGATGATGATTTTATCACCGAATTACAGAGAAAAAAGTGGTCGGTTATTTTCTTTGCACCTGGAGCATGTAGATTTGATGCGAGAACATTACCTATTCCAGGTAGTCGTTCACAAACAAAAGGTTGGGGGCTTACAGAGTATCGGAAATTGGTTCGAAAACATCAAGGTGAAGATATTAATATTGTTGAAACTACCGATGAACGTCAAATAGTTCCTCTACTAAGGGAGGCTCTGAGTGTGATTGATAAGAATTAGTGAATAAAATTAATTATTGAATAAACAAAAACCCACTCAAATGAGTAGGTTTATTTTTGGTGGACCTTTCGGTCCTTATTTCGAACTTTTTCAGAAAATTATTTAATATTTTTGTGTCATGAAAAAGTTAATATTTTTTTTTGTTTCTTTAATCAGTTTTACATCTGTTCAATCTCAATGTAATTCTAATCCTTATCTTGTATCTGGTTGGGGTGGAACTCTCTTATTGTCAGACAGTTCATCTATTAGTACTGGTTCGTCAACAAATTATTCTGTATCTTACTTATGGGATTTTGGAGATGGTTTTATTTCAAATCAACAAAATCCATGTCATACTTATGGAGATATTTCAACTCTTCCAAATCCATGGTATGTAAGCCTAACTGTTACATATTTTGATTCCACTACTTCATTAAATGTTTGTCAAGATACAGATTCTATCGATATACTCTTTTTCATAAATCCATGTGTTTATGGAGATCTTCAAATTTCAGCTTCAGGAAATAATCTTACAGCAAATCAATCATATTCTAGCTCTATAACAGTTTGTCCCAACGTATATCCAAATTCATTTTTATGGTCTAATGGAGACACAAACCAGACAATAAATGTATCAGGACCAGGATTATATTCATGTACCGTTACTTCAAATGTAGGTTGTGTCTATACAGAATCATATAATTATTATGGAACTTTGACACCAACTTTTGATTGTACTCAGATGGACATTTTTGAAGCTAATAATAATTTTAATGTTTTGTCATTTCAATCTTCATATTTAAATAATAATTATTTTCCAGAACTTATTGATTCTCTATCTTATTGGGAAGCGTATACACCTGACGGAAATATTTGTGGATTGTATCCAATGAACGGAAACTTTTCTTTTCAAAATTTTGGGTTAGGTGGTTCCCCTTCAGATTCAATGAATATATGTTTTTATGCTTACCTTTATGACAGTTATTACCAATACAATTTATCAGCCTCACCTCCACAGGGAAGCTTATGCAGTAGCTGTGATTTATTTTTCTGGGATGGAAGTAATTGGGTAACACAATTAATTAATACATCATATGATTGTGATTTAGTAAATGGATGTTATGATCCTGGTACAGGATTAGGGACCTATACTTCATTATCTGCTTGCCAGAGTAATTGTGTAATTACAACAACGTATGATTGTGATTTAGTAAGTGGATGTTATGATCCTGGCACAGGATTAGGAACTTATGCTTCATTATCTGCTTGTCAGAATAACTGTGTAATTCCAGCAACTTATGATTGTGATTTAGTAAGTGGATGTTTTGATCCTGGCACAGGATTGGGAACTTATGCTTCTTTATCCGCTTGTCAAAGTAATTGTATTGTTAGCTCAACAAATGAATATAGTAGTATTATTTCAAGAAAATTAATGAAGATAGTAGATGTATATGGAAGAGAAATAAATACTTTAAAAGAAAATCAAACTTTATTTTACATCTATGATGATGGAACTGTGGAGAAGAAAATAATTATTGAATAAACATAAACCCACTCATTTGAGTGGGTTTATTATTGGTGGGCCTTTCGGTCCCAGTTTCGAACTTTTTTAGAAAATTAAGCTCTTTGGATATGTAAGGTTTTATTGCCACAAGTTATGTTTTTGATTATTATATAAACTATCTTTGTCTAACTAATTAAA
>Ga0206677_10000499_pt1 | contig 36957 bp, 23 predicted proteins | sample M130m12015metaG_FD_155475 | JGI IMG/M metagenome (GOLD analysis project Ga0206677, IMG submission 155475) | Ammonia-oxidizing marine archaeal communities from Monterey Bay, California, United States - M1 30m 12015 | ecosystem: Environmental > Aquatic > Marine > Intertidal zone | place: USA...
TGGACGGATATTTAAATAAGGATGCCTTGTTTGCCTCTTACAAGGGAAGCTTGTTTGGGACCTTCAATGGAATTCAAAAAATCAAGACAAAGAAATTTATTTGGGAGTATGACGAAGAAAACTATGATTACACAGAACAGGAAGTTGAAGCCGAAGAAGACATGCCTATTTTTGTGATTGGCTTTTCAACAGACAGAAATGATATCATGGATAAAATCATGGATTTCAATAGTCAATTCTACAGCGAAACACATGATATGGGAGAGTACTACATGATCGATAATGCGATTCTCAATACAGCTCCTTTGTACATCATTAACAAAAACAATTTGTTCATCTACACCAATGATGAGAATTTAGCGAAAACGCATTCCAACGGATATGGTGATGCTTCTATCACAAAGAAAAAAATAAAAAAAGCAATGAAAGGAGGTGCAGTATATGCGCACGTTGACTTATCCAAAGCAGTCGAAGAACTTCCTGAAGAGTTGTTCAATACCCAACAGAATCAGATAGTTAATGTGCTTCGAGGAAAATCAGGTGTGTTCGAGTTGACATCTTCAAAAACATCGAATACAGGTACCTCGTTCAGTATGAACTATAAATTTGAAGGAGAATATACAAACTCAGGTACTTATCTCTTAGATTTAATAAACAGTTTGTATGTAATATCGAAGTAGGTCAATGCGAAAAAAAAACAGTGTAATCCTTACTCTCTCCGTGGTTTTCGTCACGCTGCTATTCTTTCAGCGATGGAAAGAAATACCCCTGGAGCGGACACGCTTTTTTGATCGTTTGCCCGAAGCTGATGTTATTGGCACCGCAAATGTGTTGGCTCTCTCGCGCTCGCTATCAAGTTCTACCTATCATTTCAAAGTACCCTTTCGAGAATTTTTGACGCCCGAATTTATCCTTGGTCAAGGCAAAAGTTTTGGAGTTGATTTTCAACAACCTGCTTACATCTTTGCAAATGAAAACGATTGGATGGTCCAATCTCTAGGTGCGATGTTCGTAATTTCTGATAGTTCAGCAGTACGATCCGGAATTGAACAGCTTGATCGTATCATCGGACTTAAAGATACTGTTGTCTATAAAAAGCATGTATTCAAAATAGAGAAATACAATACTTACATTGCCTATGGATATGATTGGCTTTTACTTTATCAAGGAGGTGATTTTAAACGAATATACCATGATATCTTGTTTGCAAAAATAAATGAGATTCAACCAAACTGGCGGTCTTTTTTAAACCAACAACCCTCAGGACCTCCATTGATTGCCAAAATCAAGGGTGCAGACTTGGCATCAAATGGTATTGAATCTATCTATCTTACGATGAGTAATGATTCGACCAGTATTACGTTAAATGCTGAAGTGAATCAAATTGACACTCTTCCTTTCCAACTCGTTGAAGAAGGTTGGAAGTATGCATCACAGGAATTTACGCGGAATTCTGCGAGCCTTTTCATAACCCCAGAGCGCCTAAGAAATAATTCAAATAAGCCTCTTGTACGATTAATAAAAAAAATAGGTGTTCCAATTAATTTTCCTCTAAAAGAATTCTTTGATGTTTGGGACGGAGGCCTTGCATTTCGCCAAGGAGGAATACAAACAATAACTGAAAAATATATAGAATCCATTTTGGATGATAACTTTGAGGTCAGTGAGGTTGTTCGTTCTCGAAAAATCAAAGTCCCTGCGTATTCATTGTTTATTAGTACAAATGAAAAAAATGAGGCTTTCATTACACAGTTATTAAAGAAAGGGATTTTAACACGGCATGATAAAAAATACCGTTTCCTCTTTTCCCCGCCCTTTAATCTAAAAATCACGGATTCTTCGATAGTATTCCATACTGGTGGATTCATCCCTGTACTGTATGAAAATGAACAAAATAAAATTGATTTTACATACAATAAAACACCCTACACGCTGCTACTTGACTCGACCTCAACGAAAACAGCCTATGGAAGACTAAAGATTCCTTTAAATCAAATCGTAAAAGACAACATTCTCTTTTAATCAAACAATCCAGATCAACATAAAATTGTCAATAACTAGAGGCACAAAACACAGAGAATATGATGCAATACTCGTAACTTAATAGCAAATAAAACTCTATGGGTAAAAAGAAAAAGATTTTTGTACTTGATACATCCGTACTACTCCATGATCACCAATCTATTACAAACTTTGAGCACCATGATGTCGCGATTCCAATTACCGTGCTGGAAGAGTTGGACAAATTCAAGATTGGGAACGATACAAAAAACTTTTCTGCAAGAGAGGTAATCCGTTTCATTGATAAACTATCCGGGAGCCACAGCCTTCAAGACTGGATTCCACTAGGGAATGGACATGGGAAATTTAAAGTGATACTCGTTTCAAATCCAGAAGGATTGGATGCTGAAACAATCTATGCGCGCGGAAAAAATGACCACAAAATCATTAATTCTGCACTTCACCTAAAAGAAAAAAATGCAAAAACTGATGTCATCATGGTAACAAAAGACATCAACCTGCGGATTAAAGCCAAAGCACTTGGGATTGTTGCTGAAGATTACGAAACAGGGAAAGTAGCTTTAGAAAATATTCAACCGTCAAGTGTGTGCACTGTTGAAAATGTAGACTCAGAACAAATTCGACAGATCTTTACAAAAGGTCATATTGAGGAAAATGACATTTTAGGCACAAACAAAATTGCCAATGGATATTATATCCTAAAAAATGGGAAATCTTCTTCCCTTGCGGTCTACAATCCACACCTCGATAGAATTGAACGCATTGAAAAAGAATTCGTTTACGGAATAAAGCCTAAAAATGCAGAGCAAGCATTCGCATTGAATGCACTTTTAAATCCAGACATAAAACTCGTTGCGCTCCAGGGAGTTGCTGGGACAGGAAAAACACTTCTAGCACTCGCTTCAGCTCTTGAACAGCACAAAAAATACCATCAAATTATCCTTGCACGGCCAATCGTCCCTCTTTCGAATAAAGAAATCGGATTTTTACCAGGAGATGCTGATGATAAAATTGGACCTTATATGGAGCCACTTTGGGACAATTTAAAGTTTATTAAATCGCAATTCGGCGAAAATGAAAAAAAGAGAAAGGCGATTACAGAGCTTGAAGAAAACGGCAAATTCGTAATTACACCATTGGCCTTCATTCGAGGGAGAAGTTTATCAAATATCATGTTCATTGTAGATGAAGCTCAGAACTTAACGCCACATGAAATAAAAACAATCATCACACGAGCGGGAGACAACACAAAAATTGTCTTCACCGGTGATGTAAACCAAATAGATACACCCTATTTGGATGAGCACAGTAATGGACTGGCCTATTTAATGGATCGATTGCGAGGACAAAATCTATTTGCACATGTAAAATTAGAAAAAGGAGAGCGTTCAGAATTGGCTAATTTGGCGAATGACCTGCTGTAAACCTTAAATGCGTTTTTCGTTGCGTATATTTTACGCCTCTGCTTTTTTAATCGTTAAAGAAAAAGCGTCCGTTACACCAATCGTCGTCAATAATCGCATTTTTTCGCTTATAAAAGTCAATTGCTAACTGATTCCATCCTAGGACTTGCCAATCCATTCTAGCAACTTTGCGCTCTTTAGCTACATCAACGACAGCATTAAACAGCTTTGATCCGGCCCCTGTTCTACGAAATCTAGGCCTTACATACAAATCTTCGAGATAAATACACGGACCTTTCCAAGTCGAATACGATGTGTAAAACAATGAAAAACCAATCACTTTTTCATCAACCAAAGCGACAAATGCTTCACAAATAGTATCAGTAAAAAGATGTTTTGCAAGTTGTTCTGAGGTATTAATCACAGCATTGGGCTCCTTCTCATAGACCGCCAGCTCTTTGATCAATTCAAGAATTGAATCCTCGTCTCCAGAAACTGCTTTTCGTATTGTCATTATTGAACACCTGCAAGATTAAACCTTAAACGAATCCCTGTATTTAGGTTTCCAGTAGGATATGAAGTTGTCACCTTAGGAGTATTCATTGTTTGATCATAATAGAAAGAAATGGTCAAATTCTTAGTGAAATTATAATCTGCCGAAGATTTAATTGAAACAACTCGCTGTCCTGCTGTCGCTTGATTCGTATTTTCTACAACTTTACGTATTACAGTTAGGTTGTCCCTAAAAGAAATATCAACCCGCACCGTAAGGTCATTTGGCTTTACCTTTTTAAACGGCAATTGTACCTCTTTGAATTTGTACCCAGTACCGATAACCCATTCGTTTCCTAGAATCTCAGTAACCTGATTGTTGTTCAATGAGAGAACTGCACTTCGGTCTTTTTTGTACTCAAATTTGGTAATCAATCCTTGTGCTTGACCTTTTGATTTAATGAGCCAAGTCGCATCCAATCCAATTAATGGAGAAAAACGCTCTATTATTGAAACATTTTGAATCTGATCTCCTGCTAAGAAATTATCATTCAAGTCTCTGGTCAGCGGATTACCATTTGCATCGAAATTAGCATTCAGATTGGTTTGTATCCCAGAAATACTTATTGATGACGAATAGGCATGACGAATTACAAAGTTCTTCACATGCTTCTTCATAAAGTCAAATTTCTTCAATCCATTATAGTTCATTGACCAATTTGGTAAAGGCATATTTTTTATTGGATTGATATTCTTGTCAGAAACTCCTCTGTTGGTATACGCTGTCAAGAAAGCCCCCAAAACAACCTCTTGCTGCGAAGCACCATAACCATCATAATATCCAGAATTCGTAGCATTTGAATTGGTATTTTTCTGGCCTAAAAGAGAGGAAATCTCTTTTCGTTTGGTCAACATGTCATTGAATACCTCAGATTCAAATTCATTTCCGAGATTCACAAATGCCGATCCAAAAGAAACGTTCGAATATGTCAGAGTCGATGTATTAATTTGACTTTGACTTTCAAATGCGCTGGTCAAATCATTCCACCTAAAGAACTCATTTGAACTGACGGAATAAGTTCTATTCACAGTTACCTCGACTTTTAAATCTTTAATTGGTTCAAGGTTTGATTTTAAATTCAAAGTTTGATTGTGTGTATTTGAGAATTGTTTATTTAATCTCTCATTTTCAACGAGCCAACCCTCATCTCTTGCGATGGTGGCAATATTATACCCTGTTTCTTGCCCCAAAATATTGTAACGCTGCTGGCCAAATATAAAGCCACTCATACTTGAGCTTAAACTTGGATTGTATCCCAATGCAGATACATTTTGATTGTAACCAGGCAGAAGTGTTCCATTTGTTAATGCATAGGTTCCAGAAATATTGCGAACCGACATCAGCGCCCTTGCCCCAAATCCTGCTATTGGATGTACTTTCCCTTTGCGCTTTTTTTGACGTATTTCTTCTCGCTTCTGCTTGCGCTCAAACCGTTTTAATTTGCGCTCCCATTTGCGTTTTTCCTTCTCGGTCATTTCCTCAACTGGCTTTGGAGGATCGAGAGTAGCTTTTGGCTTCGATTCAGCATTTCCTCCTTTAGAAGTCTTACGAGGGGACGCTTTACTTCCTGAACGACCTCGACCACTGTTCCTACCATTTGTATTGACTTTCTTCAACCATGGTACCTTATTGTATAAACTTGTGAAATTTGCCTGACCTGTTATATTGACATTGCGGCTATTTTGAATCACATTCCCAAATTCAGATTGATTAAGCGGAGCTCTCTGCCAATTGTAGGTCCCAGAATATTTAAAGTTGGCACTTATCCAATCAGTGGCTGGAATTTTCTCAAATGGGAATGAATAGCTAAAACTGTAATTGTGTGTGTAATCCATTGCCGTACCCCAAGTACCCAGTTGACTAAATACTGTATCTCTGAAATTTGAAAAGCTGAAGGCATCTTCTTTTCTATTTACTCTCGAATTGTCCTCTGTGAACATCGAACGGTTCGTCGCTGAAAACTGGAACTTGAGTTTCCGTGTAATATCATATCCCAAATTATACGATCGGTTCCAATCAAACTGTTTCATGTAAAGCGTATCAAATGGGAATGTGGGAACCAAGTTGTTTCGAATCTGACGCTCGTTGTATGTTCTCGAGAAGTTATTGGTCATCGAAATGTTTTTCGGAGCCAAGAAGAAATTTACATCTCGAATAATTGCAAACCACTTTGATTTCTTTAAGAACTTAACCTTTTTAAAGGGCATGACTGGTTTTACCTTGAATGAGTAGTTGTAGTCCAACCCCCCATCCCATGTCTTGGTTCTATCAAAATTGGTGTTAAAATCACGCATTAAATTTTCAGAGTACGAATAATTCGCAGTCCAATTTGATACTCTCCAGAAACTAGGCTTAGCACCTGCCTTTATTTCCTTTCGGACATTGGTAAAATTGTATGATTTTCGTTCCTCAAAATCTTGTCCCATTGAAGAGCGCTCTTTCCGAGTTGCTGCATCATAATCTTTTAATTTTATGTCTGGGTTAAAAGGATCGTATTCAGGGTTCACAATACCAAGAGAGTATCCGTAAAAGAAGGGCAAAGAAACTTTTGCTTTTTTACCAAAAAATTGTCCCAATTGAACGCTTGCATTCATATCAAAACCAATCTGTTCATTTCGTTGGCGGTCTTGAACTCTACTATCAACTGCACCCCAATTTATCCCTTGATACGATCCAGACATGTTCACGTTTGCAAAGTCTGCCAACTGAACTCTCGCTTGCGCGACAGCTGCTGACCCTCCTTGCGTCACAAAATCAGTCAATCGCAATTCATTAATCCAAATGTTCGCACATTTTGACAGCCCATCCTCGTTCCAATTCTCAGCTGGGTTCGTATGTGAATTTTTATGGCGATTTCGAACCCCGATCATAATTGTTTTCATCCCTTGAAGATTCGGGCTTCCCTTAATGCTTAGCATTGCTTCATTTGTTCCCTCAACAGCGTTGGCCGCTTTGAATGACTTATATTCTACAATGTAGGAGGCAGTTCCATTGTCAATTGCAGCATTTCGTTCTTTTTTAAGAGCTAAAAGGTCATCGAAAACTATCTCAACATTGTTCTTCTCAGGCCAAATATCCGTATCAATTGAAGCCCCAAATTCCGTTTTGTACAATGGTATTTCATATTCGTAATAATTCTCTACGAAATCCGTACCCATTCGAATAAATATGGTTAGATCTTCATCAGCTAGGGGATTTACAGCTCCTTCAACGGCTTCTTCATGAACGAACATCTTCATCTTCTTATATGTTCGGACATCAAAGTTTACATTCTTATAGGCTGCTCGTGCATCTCCATCTTGAAGATCACAAACTTCTAAGGTCAGCGATTGCTCATTTAATTGTCGTTGGAATGTCTGAGAAGGATCGACTTCTTGAATAATTCCTGGTGGAATTTCATACTTCACAGGTGATCGCTGTTCGTTTTCCTGAATGTTTACAGCGCCAATATTGAATGTTGTCAAATTTGGATCAACAGTAACTCCTTCTCCAGGTTCCGTCAAGTCTTCAAAATACCTTCGCCACTCTCCACGGATAAATTCGAGTCGTGCAAAGCGCAAGACAACTTCTTCATCAAACCCTTTCATGAACATTCGCATGAAACGAATGGATCTAAAATCAGAAATACCATTCACAGCTTTCTCAAAATCACGAATTGGAACCTTGAATTGATACCAATTTTCAGTTTTTGTTCCTGTAGTAAACGTTTGTACACTTGTAATAAAATTCTGACCAACTACCATGTCCTCTGGTCGCATACTTACCTTGTACTGATAATAACTTTCTGTCTCAGAAAGGTTGTTGTCTTGATTGATGTCCTCGACGTCAGGGTTATTTGTGCCTAATGTTGGGTAGCCATCAGCATTCGCAGTATCCGACATCTCTGTAGTGTATGAATTCCCCTCCATACCATTGTACTTCTTGTATCTTTCAAGAATTGTTAACTCGTCTTGATCGTAAACATCGTCGCGGTAATAGTTATAATCATCATTGGAAGGATCGGCCAACATACGTGCTTTTACAGCAGGTGTTAATAGTGAATTCCCCTCTATCCATGATACATAATCCAAGTAGGCTATTCGTTCTTCGGCATTGTTCCACCCATCAATCCCGACATCTTGACTAAAACGCGAATTCGGGTCTGTGTCAAAAGCATTCACGACGACTTGTTCCGTGGAAACACGAGCCCAATCTGTTATGTCTGTATTATCATTTACAGAGGTTGCAGTTGGTAAGCCATTTTCAAAACTCTTTCGCGAATCTGGTAATATGTCTTCTGAGATATTTCCTAGATTGAAGTACAAATCCCCTCCGTTGTGTTGTCCGTTTGGATCTACATTTTCAGCATCATCATTGAACGGATCAAGCATCCAAAACTGAATGTACTCAATGTTAGTTTGTTCAAAATTATTCGTTGTCAGCGCGCGCATTATGCCTCCCCATCGGCTCTCAGGGTCAGTCCAATTTCCATCTGCATCAACTGAGGTAGTGTCGTAATTGTACATCCCACGCTCTTTGGGATAATACGCCAGTTCTAACATTGGGATGTTTGGCAACGATCCATAAGCCTGCTGTAAATTCGGGAAAACATCTGTCTGATTCACCAAACGCATCCTACTGTCAGAAAGTTGTTGCGGATTGTCCTTGATATGCTGTGGCGTTTGGGCATTGCTTTGATAAAAGATTGGATCGATTACATACCAAGAAATATTGGATCGATTGAACCCAGATGAGAGGCCCAGATTGCTCGCTTCTGGAAATAATTCCGGCTGGCCCTCAGGAATTGAAGCCAGTCTCCATGATGCAAATGAGCGCAAATCAATTGAACTCTGCGCCCCTTCAAAATCGTCAATATAGGACGTACCCTCTTTATTTATCGCTCGTGGTTGTCCGGGTATTAGATGTGCAAATTCTCCGGAAAACGAAACTGTTGACTTTGCTTTGGTAGATATCCCGGGAATGAAATCAATCACCTTCGTTAGGAAGGGAACTTCTGAGTTAAATTGAAGATCCAATCCAAGAACATTATTCTTATATGGTTCGCTTCCATAATCGACTTTCTGCGTTACAGGACGCTCCATCATTCTCATCCAAGTAGCTCCTACATTGAGTCGGTTTCCAAATCGATGTGAAATACGTGTTCCGAGTAATGATTTTGCTTGAAAACCAAAGGCAGAGTTACTTTCAATAGAAATTTTAATTGGTGTATTTGACTCTAATATGCCAGAGTTTAGAATTTTTACGCGACCAAGATTGTAATCAACAGTATAATCAAGACCTTCTTCCAATCTAATCCCTCCAGCAGTAACAGTTACAGCTCCTTCTGGCACATTTAGAGCATTCAGAGGGATGTCTGAGCTGATTGAAGATTCATATTGTCCCTTGAAACTAAACCGATTCTTACTTGGAATTTGCTGAGCAGCTGTCTTCGTTGAATCATAAAGCTCAGTATAAGTTACACGATCAATAGTTACTTGAGGAATCCCTGCTTCCTGTAATTTCTTTTCAAGTGTTGCGCCAAACGGTTCGACTGTAGAAAAATACACCCTCCCATTTCTACTATTAATCGTTCCCGCCGATACGGCCTTATTTTGTTCAAAAATGATCGGGACAAAATCAAAAACTCCATCTGAGAAAGGCTGCTGTGTCTGATTCATCTTGTCCATGTCAAGCAATGTGACCAATTGCATCGAATCAACTCCACTCAAAGGAAAGTACGGAATCAAAACAGATTGCTCGGGATTGTTGTACAGAATATCCATACGGAAGCCTGTTTGGTCGACCTGATAAGCACCGATAGAATACACATTTTTCATCATCAAGTCCCAAATTTTATTTTTCGGGTTCATGATTGTTGGCTTCAATAGTTTCAAAATCAAGGCATCCTGTCCCGCTACTCCATCCGTAGAGAACTCTCCAACTTGATAGGTCTCATTTCTGTAGGTATACTCGTACGCCACGGCCAAAACCTCATCGTTGTTCAAAGGAAGATTCAGTGAGATGAATCCCATCTGTGCATTGTAGCTAAACTCTTGGTTCGTTAATTTCCGAGCATTCTCAACTTTTTCGAAGTGTTTCGCTTGTTGGAACGGTCCGGGCTGCGCAACCTGCGAGCTTAATGTAGAAACCGCATTAACAAATCCTCTAATTTCTGGTAAACCTGATGCCCAATCGTATAGACCATTTGAATTGTTGTCCGGCAATTCATTGCCTGTGAAAGATCCGGGGTCACCATCACAATTGGATTGCTTCCCTTCACCTAAATCAGTAAAAGCAATAATATTTCTTGTATTATCCGTGTTGTTTGTTCTGTTTGTCAACCACACCTCCATCCGTGTGATGTTGATGGTTGTGTTCGGGATTGGCAATGTCGACATTGCTTCGTCGTAATGATCCCTGTGATACATATTGATAAAATAATGTCGATTCGCTTCATAATTGTCAGCCGTCAAATCAAAATCTTGAACCTGCGCTTTTCCGCTTATGTTGATTTCTTTCCGTTGCCCTTTTGAAGAAGCTGCGATCATATCAACGGTCGTCCTACCAAAACGCAAAGATGTAGAAGCTCCAAAAAGCGTCTGAGAACTGGGAATTAGAGCAGTTGGTAACTCAAATGCAACATTCCCAAGCGCAATTTTTTGCATGATTTGGTCTTCGTTTCCGACGTATTCTAGCTTCTGCTGATTATCAAAATCAAATGCCGCTTGCGTATTGTAGTTGGTTCCAATCTTCAATTTTGTCCCAATCTGAGCAGTCAGATTCATTTGAATTTGCTGCTGAAAATCAAACCGTGTAATTCGTCTTTGCTTTACGGGTAGGATTGGATTGTCGTAGCGGGATGAATTTACACCAAAGGACAATTCCACACTACCTTGAGGCCGAATTACAATTTGATCGGATCCAAAAAAGTTCTCAAATTCTTTCGCTCCAACTTTTATGGGCAGCTCAAATGGCTGATTTTGTTCTGTTTGGTCATCAATGCGTTCTTTCCAGTTTTCACGCAACGCCTTCTGACGTTCATACTCGATGTACTCATCAAAGGTCATCATCGATGGCTTTCTGAAGTTTAACTCAGAAACGCCGATTACTTCCGTAAAGATATATGTTCCCGTGATCGGGTCATAAACAATGGTTTGCTGCATTGAGCTTGGGTCACCAAGATCAAAGCTTTGAGGTGTCGTTTGTGTTGGATCATAAGTGGGTACAATAGGGTATTTCAGCGTATCCTGAGAATAAACAAAGGCGCAGTTAAAAACAAAGGCGCTAAAAAAAACAATACGTTTTATATCTAGTAATCTGATACCCACTCTAAAGTATTTTCAATGCTTCCTTAATCAGTTTTTCGACAGACTCTTCTCCCGTACTTACTTTATCAATTGCTTTTTCGGCAGATTTCTTATCAAACCCTAAGGAAATCAATGCTGTTAACGCATCAAAATGATTCGTATTGTTCGATGAGAAAATATTTTCAGTTGAAAAGGTCATTTTTAACATTTTGTCTTTCAAATCAACTATTACGCGCTGAGCTGTTTTTGCTCCAATCCCTTTAATACTTTGAATTGTTTTAACGTCTTCTGCTTGAATTGCAGTTGCGATTTCTTCCGGGATTAAAGAGGAAAGCATAATCATTGCTGTGTTGGGACCAATTCCTGAAACCGAAACCAGGTGATTGAACATTTCGCGTTCGATCGGCTCTGCAAATCCGTATAGCAATTGAGCATCTTCACGAACAACAAACTTTGTGTATATTTTAATTGACTCTTCCGAACCAATTGTACCAAATGTATTTAGCGATATTTTCACTTCATAACCCACACCGCCACAATCTATTACAAGTAACGTTGGATTTTTTTCAATTAGCCTACCATTCAACTGTGTAATCATATTCTACTTGTTTTGCGCATCAACTACAGCTACTTTCACCATATTTATAATCTCTCTTACAGATGAACCCATTTGCAACACGTGAATCGACTTTCTCAAACCAACCAGTACAGGCCCTATCGCATCGCCTTCTGTCATTTCTTGTAGTAATTTGTAGGCAATATTTCCCGAAGATAAATTGGGAAAGATTAAAGTATTGACTTTTTTATTCGCCAAAACTGAAAAATCAAATTTTTCATTCATCAACTGACTGTTCAGTGCAAAGTTCGCCTGCACCTCGCCGTCAACAATAAGATTGGGGTCATTCTCATGAATAAGCTCTACTGCTTTCGACATTTTACTTGCATCCTCTCCAGGGGAAGAGCCAAAGTTCGAATAACTTAGTAATGCTATTCTTGGATTCACCTTAAATTTTCGAATTGTTTTCGCAACGTTCGAGGTAATTTCAGCAATATCTTCTGCCGAAGGATTTAAATTAATGGTTGTATCTGCAAGGAATAACGGGCCGCGTTTCGTATTCAAAATATACATACCAGCTACTCTGTTCATGTCCTTCTGTAACCCGACAGTTTGAATTGCAGGACGTACAACATCTCTGTAGTTACGCGTAATCCCTGATATCATAGCATCCGCATCACCCAACTCTACCATCATTGAGCCAAAGTGGTTTCGTTCTCGCATGATTTGAATTGCTTCAAAATGGGTGATTCCTTTGCGCATTCTTTTATCAAAAAAGGCATTCCCGAAGGCTTCACGTCTTTCTTTCTCAGTATCTGCCTTCGGATCGATAATTTCTACATTTGGAATCTCAATCGCATATTCTTCAATCAGTTCCTGAATTCGTTTTTCTTTCCCTAAAAGGATGGGCTCTGCCACACCTTCTTCCCATGCAGTTTGAGCCGCTTTTAAAATCTTTATATTGTCTGCTTCAGCGAAGACAACACGTTTCGGAGATCGCTGTGCTTTTTCTGTAATATTTCGGATCAATTTATTGTCTAACCCAAGACGGTTTTTAAGTTCCATTTCATAGGACTCCCAGTCTTCAATTGGATGCTGAGCGACACCTGAATCCATTGCTGCTTTTGCCACTGCAGGGGCCACATAATAGATCAGTCTTGGGTCCAATGGTTTCGGAATAATTTGATCACGCCCAAAAGAAATGTTTTTCTCTCCATATGCTTCAATGACCTCCTCAGGAATTGTTTCCTTTGCCAGGGAAGCTATGGCCTTAACTGCTGCAAGCTTCATTTCTTCATTGATACATTTGGCACGAACATCGAGTGCTCCACGGAAAATAAATGGAAAGCCAAGAACATTATTCACCTGGTTTGGATGATCAGAACGTCCTGTTGCCATAATGATGTCTTCTCGCACCGACATTGCGTCTTTGTAAGAAATCTCAGGCTCCGGGTTGGCAAGAGCAAATACAATTGCATCCTTTGCCATTCTTTGAATCATTTCTTTCGATACAATTCCTCCTTTTGAGAGCCCAAGAAATACATCTGCTTTTCTAAATGCGTCCTCAAAAGGAACAGATTGCTTGTGCTTGGCAAAAAACTTCTTATTCGCGTCAAGGTCCGTTCTTCCTGAATGAATCAATCCTTTGGAATCAAACATGAAAATATTTTCCACCTTCGCTCCCAGCATGTGATACAACTTCGCACAAGAAAGTGCCGAAGCTCCTGCTCCTGAAACTACAATTTTAACTTTCTCAATTTTCTTTTTTGCCAATTCAAGCGCATTGATCAGGGCTGCAGAAGAAATAATTGCAGTCCCATGCTGATCATCATGCATGATTGGTATGTCAAGCTCCTCTTTTAATCGCTGCTCGATTTCGAATGCTTCAGGTGCTTTTATGTCTTCAAGATTAATCCCCCCAAATGTTGGGGCCATCGCTTTCACTGTTTGAATAAATAACTCTGGATCTGTTGCATCCAATTCAATGTCAAAAACATCAATATCTGCAAAGATTTTGAATAGTAAACCTTTCCCCTCCATCACTGGTTTGGAAGCTTCGGGACCAATATCACCCAATCCAAGGACTGCTGTTCCATTAGAAATGACAGCTACCAGATTTCCTTTGCTTGTATATCTGTAAACGTCTTCTTTGTGCTCTGCTATTCTCAGACAAGGCTCTGCCACTCCTGGAGAATATGCCAAGGACAAATCCCTTTGAGATGAATATGGTTTTGTAGGGACTACCTCAATCTTACCTGGTTTCCCAGAAGAATGATAATCCAATGCATCTTGTTTTCTAATTTTCGCCATTTAGGGTCTTTTGAAGCGAACAAATGTACGAAAAAGCGTGAGGAAATGAATGAAATAATTTCGTGTTCCAAAAAGAGTAGAAACAACCAACTAAACAAAATCTGTCACAATATGAAATACTAAAAATGATCTCAATATTAAAAGAATTTGATGTTATTGTTGTTTATTCAAAAAAAAAACAAGAAATTTCAAAGCTAAAAACTAACATACTCAAAAAATCATGAAAAACTTTACGAAATTATTGTTTGCCGGAGCTTTGGCTTTTCCGATGATTGGAAACACCCAAGTGAACGTAAGCACAACACCAGAAAACAGAAATGCCGTTATTGAGGAATGGACTGGAATTTATTGTGTCTATTGCCCAACTGGTCACATTGCTGTTGATCAAGCTATCGCTACAAACCCTGGAGATGTTGTTGCATTAAATATCCATACCGGTGGATATGCAGCACCAAGTGGCGGAGATCCAGACTTCCGTACGACAGATGGAGACGATAACGCCTCGCTATTCTCAATATCAGGCTATCCAGCATCGACGCTTAACAGAAGAACCATTGGTGGTTCGCAAACCTATCATCCAGCAGGTTCGAACGACGCTGACAAAGTACCTCAAATTATCTCTGAGGCATCTGAGGTGAATATGCACATCTCTGCAACAGTAGACATCGTTACGCGTGTCTTAAATGTTGACGTTGAATACTACTACACAGCAAATGCTCCAAATTCAACAAATTACATGTATGTAGCACTTCTTCAAAACAACGTTGAAGGGCCACAGACTGGTGGAGCAACGTACAACCCAACAGCTGTTTTACCGAATGGAAATTACAACCATTCTCACATGTTTAGAGATTTTATTACTCCAGTATGGGGAGATGCAATCAACACAACAACAACTGGTGCAACGGCAATTATGTCCTACACGCAAACACTTCCGACAGACATCAATGGTGTTGCCCTTGAATTGGCTGACCTTGAGATTGCTGCGTTCATCAATGATGGAAATCAAGCAAACGGAGACATCTTAACAGGAGAAGTAATCAATCCACAATTGACTGGATTCACTGCAACGGATGAGGTAATCTTTAGCTCAGCAGCAACTTCTGATATTGAATCTTGTGATGGAACAGCGGCACAAACAATTTCTCCAAGCACTACAATAACCAATTGGGGATCAAACACAATGACATCGGCAACAATTACTTACGATATCAATGGTGGAACATCTGAGGTGATGAACTGGACTGGTTCAATCGCTCCAGGTGCATCGTCGCAAATTACTTTAAATCCAATCACATTCAATCCTATAGTGGGAACAAATACGATTAATGTATCAGTGTCCAATCCAAATGGTGTTGCGGACAACACAGCGGACAACTCAGGTACAGGAACATTTGAAGTAGTTGCAGCCACATCTACAGGATACAGTATTAACGTTGACTTCTTCACAGACAACTACCCTGGAGAAACTTCATGGGAAATCATTTCTTCTGCTGGAACTGTTGTTGCTTCAGGAGGTCCGTACACCCCTGGAACTGACGATCAATTTGGTGCAGGTGGCCCAGACGCTCAAACAACAATAACATCAGCTCATACCTTGCCGAATGGTGTGGATTGCTATTCTGTTAAATTAATCGACAGCTACGGTGATGGTCAACAATACGGAACAGGAACAAATCCTCAAGGTGGATTTGGGATTGAAGTAAAATCATTTGGGAATGTTATCTTTAACTGGGACGCTGGTAGTGGATGGTCAGACATTGAGCGTGGCGCAGCGATGAGAACAGATGCATCTTCAGGAGTAGGAAACATCAACATTGAAAATGTTTCAATATTCCCGAATCCAGCGTCTGACGTATTGAATATTAGTTTCAACGCCGAAGCGTCTACTTATAATGTAGCTATCCTTGATCTTCAAGGAAGAGTTTTGGCTACTGAGTCTGGATCTCAAAATGTTACTTTCCCAGTTGGGGAATTGTCTGCAGGATCGTACTTGGTGACAATTTCAACAGAATCAGGAGTATACACTGAAAATGTTGTAATCAAATAATACCAATTCACTTCTTTCAGAGGTAAAAGACTAAAGCCCCGGCATTGCTAATGTCGGGGCTTTTTTATATCTATGAAAAATGAAAACAATTGTTGTATTTTCTGGAGCAGGCATAAGTGCTGAAAGTGGAATTCAAACCTTTCGGGATTCAGATGGCCTCTGGGAAAACTACTCCATCGAGGAAATCGCGACACCACAAGCTTGGAAAAGCAATCCAAATCTTGTCACTGAATTTTACAATAAACGTCGAAAACAAATTCTCGAAGCACAACCAAATCAGGCACATAGGATCATTGCCGAGCTCGAAGAGAAATACAAGGTACTCGTTATTACGCAAAATATTGATGATTTGCACGAGCGAGCAGGGAGTAGTTCTGTACTTCATTTGCATGGAAATATAACCTATGCGAAATCAAGTGGTCCTCAAAAAGAAGAATACTACTACAAAATTAATGGTTGGAGATTGACACCGAATGATACCTGTCCGGATGGTTATAGGTTGCGCCCTCATGTCGTATGGTTCGGAGAAGAAGTACCCGCATACCAAGACGCCATAGAACAATTAGAACAGGCCGACATTTTGATTGTTGTGGGAACATCATTAAATGTTCATCCTGCAGCTGGACTAATTCATTTTGCACGCAATGCAACAAAAGCGTTTGTAATTGACCCCAAAGCAGCGCGACTTAACATTCCTAAAACGTTTGTGCAAATCACATCAAATGCCGAAACCGGATTTGTGGAGCTCAAAAGGCAGCTCACTGAAAACTGATCAACTTTTCTCTTTAACGAAAAGTTCTATCGCTCCGGTCATTGAAGGTGCATTGGGCTGAGGAGCATGAAGATCCAAACGCAAGTTGTTTTTGACAATTGCATTTGCCGTCGTTGGTCCAAAAGCTGCAATCACAGTGTCGTTTTGCTTGAAGTTTGGAAAATTCTTCAATAAAGATTCGATTCCTCCAGGGCTGTAAAATACAAGCATATCATAATATACATCCTCCAAATCAGAGAGATCAGACGCAACTGTTCTGTACAAAACAGCTTTTGTAAACTTCAAGTTATTGGACCCTAAAGTCAATGGTATATTATCTCGGAGCCGATCCGTACATGGCAATAAAAACGTCTCTTTCTTATGTTTTTTAAGCACATCAACCAAATCAACGATGGTTTGCTTTCCAAAAAATATTTTTCGCTTTCGGTAAGCTACATACTTTTGCAAATAGTAAGCTACTGCTTCTGAAATACAAAAATACTTCATGCTGTCTGGAACTTCGAAACGCATTTCTTCTGCGATTCTAAAAAAATGATCTACAGCTGTTTTCGAAGTAAGGATCACCGCAGTGTGAGCCGCCAAATCAATTTTTTGGGCTCTGAATTCTTGAGCACCAATCCCATCTACGTGGATAAACGATCGAAAATCAATCTTCAATCCATATTTTTCAGCCAAATCAAAATACGGTGATTTTTTACCCTCCGGTTTTGGTTGAGAAACTAATATAGTCTTGATAGCCAATGTCTCAAAAGTTTAATTAACAATCCTGTAAACAAAAAACTACTGAACTCCGAAGTAAAATAAAACGAAGAACGGCAGGATTTCAAGGGTGCAAAGATACAAAATTATATAATACCATGAAACACCATGGCCATAAACAGTTTTAACACTCTTAATTAAACGCAATACACTCTCCAATACAAATGTCCAAACAATCAACGAGAGAAGGGCCTCATGATAGCTTGAATTTAACACCCAAACCAAAGCGTAAATAAAATAGAAGAGCCCGAGTGTTTGCGCTCCAAGAACTTTCATAATAATAGGCTCCTTGAGACATTTCCATTCACCTGTAATCCACCCTGTCATTAATAAGCTCAAAAGGTTCCCGAACAACAATCCAATGGGTGCAATACTGGATAGAACAACTTGATTTGCTTTTGGAATTTCATATTGACCAATTAAGAAATATAGAACCAATGCACTTGAAAGAAAGTAATTGAGCAGCAGAAATAGCGACCCTCTTTTAAGAAGAGGCAATGTTTCTCTAATATGAGCTCGTAAACTTGTCGTCTTCATCATTCCTGAAAAAATGGAAAAATAAATCGATGGACGAACAACACGAGCCAAAGTGATACATATAAAACAAAATGCCAATAGCACTCCAATCTCAATGGGATATACAAACTCACGTGGCGTCAATTCATGGGGAGCCAGCAAATAAAGTACATGAAAATTAAGGTTACTAACCATCAAATTTGTCCTAGAAGATCGTATACACAAAGTTACCTTTTGAATTCGAGAATATTTTAACAAAGACAAAAAATATAGTTAAATTTGTGCTTCAATTAAAGAAGACTATGAAAACTGACTTATATACACACCCTGATTACTACAACATGGACGATTTACTGTCCGAAGAGCACAAACTCGTCAGAGATGCTGCTAGAGCATGGGTTAAAAAAGAGGTTTCACCAATCATTGATGAGCATTATGAAAATGCAACTTTTCCGAATCACCTTTTAACTGGATTGGGTGAGATTGGTGCTTTTGGACCATACATACCAGAGGAATATGGTGGCCCCGGCTTGGACCAAATTTCTTACGGATTGATCATGCAAGAGCTGGAGCGGTGCGATTCCGGATTAAGATCTACAGCCTCAGTACAGAGTTCATTAGTCATGTATCCTATTTGGAAATACGGTTCTGAAGAACAAAAACAAAAATACCTTCCAAAATTATCGACTGGAGAGATGATCGGTTGTTTTGGACTCACTGAACCTGATTATGGATCCAACCCAAGTGGAATGCTATCCAACTTCAAAGATGCTGGAGACCATGTAATCTTGAACGGTGCCAAAATGTGGATTTCAAATGCACCATTTGCTGATATTGCAGTTGTTTGGGCAAAAGATGAATCTGGAAGAATTCATGGATTGGTAGTGGAACGAGGCATGGAAGGCTTTTCCACACCAGAAATGCATGGAAAACTCTCTCTTCGAGCATCTGCTACTGGAGAACTTATTTTTGACAATGTAAAAGTCCCAAAAGAAAACATTTTACCCGGAAGGTCAGGTCTTGGAGCTCCTTTGAGTTGCCTCGATTCAGCCCGATTTGGAATTGCATGGGGAGCGTTAGGAGCAGCAATGGACTGCTACGACCAAGCATTGAGATATTCAAAAGAACGAACACAATTTAATGTTCCGATTGGTTCTTTTCAGCTCATCCAGAAAAAATTAGCCGAAATGATTACTGAAATTACCAAGGCACAACTTCTAACCTTACGTCTTGGACAATTGAGAAATGAAGGAAAAGCAACGTCTGCACAAATATCGATGGCGAAAAGAAACAATGTTGAAATCGCACTGAATATCGCCAGAGAAGCAAGACAAATTCATGGCGGAATGGGAATAACAAGTGAGTACTCAATTATGCGCCACATGGCAAACCTAGAATCTGTTGTGACGTACGAAGGAACACATGATATTCACCTACTAATTACAGGAATGGATGTGACTGGAATTCCAGCCTTTACTCGTGAAATGCCAGATTTAAGTAAATAAAAAGCACAGTTAAAAAACAATACAACCCGCTATCGATGATAGCGGGTTTTTTATTATTTCTTCTAAAATATCATACTTTTAACTGGCGCATTACAAAGGAACTTTGAACATTCCCAATACTGTCAATTGAGGCAAGTTTGTGGCGAAGGAATGATTCATATTCTACCATGTCTGAAACCTCAATGAGTAAAGAATAGTCGTGATTGCCTGCAATATGATAACATGCTCTCACTTCTACCAGGCCAACAACCTGCTCCTCAAAGTGGGTAATTAAACCCAGATTGTGTTCTTTCAAAGAAACATTACACAGCACCTGTAAATTTCTACCGATTGCCGCCCTGTTGACTTCAATTGTGTAGCGCTGTATTACACCGCTTTTTTCGAGACGCTTAATTCTTTCATACGTGGGAGTAATTGTTAACCCAACTTGAACTGCAATTTCTTTTGTCCCTAATTTCGAATTCTCTAACAGAATCTCTACAATCGCTCGATCAATGTTGTCCATGTCTTAACATTTAAAATTAAACCGTAGATAACTTTTCTAAATTCCACGCTCTTCAAACACAAAAAAAGAAATAAAATCTTAATAAACAGTCAATAATAGCAATATTATCTTACTCTGACTATTTAATAAGAAAAATTAATACGTTTACACCTAATCGTTAGTTGAAATAAAACCAGAAAAAGAATGAAGCCAGAAAGTTTAATGATGAGTTATGGATACAAGCCATCGCTATCAGAAGGAGCGATCAAATGTCCAATATTTCAAACCTCGACGTTTGTCTTTAACACTGCATTAGAGGGGAAACGATTTTTTGAGGTAGCCTATGGATTAAGGGAAAAAGATCAAGACGAAGAGATGGGATTGATCTACAGCCGTTTAAACAATCCTGATTTGGAAATTCTGGAAGACCGCTTGTGCTTATGGGATGGCGCTGAGGAATGTGCCGTATTTGAGAGCGGTATGTCAGCCATTTCAACTGCAATGATGGAGTTCATGAAGCCTGGAGACCTATTGCTATACAGTAAGCCCGTTTATGGCGGAACAGATCACTTCATAAATCATTTCTTGAAGAAACTACAAATTTCAAGTGTTGGTTTTCGTGCAGATGAAACGAAAGAAGAAATCATCAAAAAGATTGAAGAGACGGGGCTCGGTCATAAACTGTCAATGATTCATATTGAAACTCCAGCAAATCCAACAAACGCAATTATAGATATCGAAATGTGCGCAGAAATAAAAAAACATTTCGAAACAACAGAGAACCCTATTGTTTTCTCGGTTGACAATACTTATATGGGGCCCGTATGGCAGCACCCACTTAAGCACGGAGCTGATTTGGTATTGTACTCTGCAACGAAGTATATTGGTGGACACTCAGATGTGATTGCAGGTGCATGCTTGGGCTCAAAAGAACTTATGGGAAGGGTAAAAGGACTTCGAACATTTTTAGGAAATATGGCTGGTCCTTGGACAGGATGGCTATTGATGCGAAGTCTAGAAACACTCAAGGTCAGAATGGATCAGCAAGCAAAAAACGCCAAGTATGTTGCGGAATTTTTGAATGCACATCCACTGGTAGAATCTGTTTTTTATTTGGGAAATGCTGCTGTGAACGGCACAAAGAAGGAACGTGAATTAATTGCGAAACAATACAAATCATACGGCGCTATGATTGCCTTTGATATTAAAGGAGGTGAAAAGGAAGCCTTCTGTTTTTTAGACAACCTCAAATTAATAAAGTTGGCCGTTTCTCTTGGAGGAACTGAAAGTTTGGCTGAGCATCCTCAAACAATGACACATGCTGATGTTGATCCAGAAGATAAGGTTGCAATGAACATCACAGAAAAACTTATTCGCCTTTCTATAGGCGTAGAAAACTACGACGATTTAATTTCAGATTTAAAAAGTGCCTTCGATCAAATCAACCATTAAAAATACTCGGAGAACATCTTATTTTGGTGTTAAATCGTTTCGCGCACATCTTTAATGTTCAGCTGTAGCGTCTCTCGATTCATCCACCGATTTGTTTCAAGTGTATAAACGACATCAAACGGAACGCCTGCGGCAACAATATTTGCGCTTTCCGCCTGATTGAATCCAATTCCATCAATTACAACATCGTGTTCGGGTTGTGTCATGGACAACTTAATATGTGCGTCCTTCAACAACCTCATATCCGTAGAAAAGACGTTCTTACTCATAAAAACGGGCTTCATATTACCAGGTCCATGAGGCTCAAACTGATTTAATATGCGTTTCAACCGCGGAATTTTCATACGGTTTTCTTCTTTCCCATAAATCTGATTGAAGCCCAAAGGCAAATCAACTTCTTGTTCTTCAACGAGCATTTCTGGCGTAATGTTCTCCTTAGCATAAGACTCAAATGCTTCAATAAACGCGTCCAAGTTCTCACGTTTCAGGGTCATTCCTGCGGCGTACTTGTGGCCTCCAAACTGTTCAAGAAATTGAGCGCACGAATTCAATGCATCGTATACATTGAAGTCTCGAATTGATCGAGCAGAACCCGTGATTCGCCCTTGTGATTCAGTCAATACAATCGTTGGTCTGTAATACTTCTCTATCAGTCGCGAGGCAACGATTCCAACCACGCCTTTGTGCCAAGTCGGGCTGAAAACAACATTTGAATATGATTCTTTTTCTTTCCACCGGTTCGTAATAATGTCCAATGCCTCTTGCGTTATTTGCTGGTCAAGTTCCCTACGCTCAATGTTGTCCTGGTTGATCGCCTGCGCCAACTGCTGAATTTCATCCAATTGGAGTGAAACCATTAACTCGACCGCATGACGCCCGCTACGCAGCCTTCCTGCAGCATTAATTCTTGGGGCGATTGAGAAAATCACATCCGTCAACGAAACGGGGAATTGCTTCTTTGCAAGCTTCAACAACTCCTTGAATGCATTTCTCGGATGTTCGTTCAATCGCTTCATCCCATGGTACGCAAGGATTCTATTTTCTCCAGTCACAGGGACAATATCAGCTCCGATACTTACAGCTAATAAATCAAGGTGTTCGAAAAGTCGATCGGTTGACCAATTGTTGTGCTCACACATGCCTTGAAGCAGCTTAAATCCAACGCCGCAACCTGAAAGTTCATCGTAAGGATAATTGCAATCTTTACGTTTGGGATCCAATACGATTGCATCGGGCAATGTATCCCCGGGCGTGTGGTGGTCGCAAATAATAAAGTCGATCCCTAAAGTTTTGGCGTATGCTATTTTATCGACTGCTTTGATGCCACAATCCAAGGAAATAATCAAATCTACATTGTACTTTTTTGCAACCTCAATCCCTTCTTTACTCAATCCATAGCCCTCCTTATACCGATCGGGAATATAAAAATCCAATTGCATGGTGTCTTTCAAAAACGAATACATCAGAGCTACAGCAGTGGTCCCATCAACATCATAATCTCCGAAAAGCATGACTTTTTGATTCTCTTCAATGGCCTCTTGCATCCTGTTCACAGCCCGTTCCATATCTGCCATTAAAAACGGATCATGCAACTGCTCCAACTTTGGTCGAAAGAAATTTTCTGCAGCCTCAAAAGAATCAATTCCTCTTTGAAGCAATAGTTCTGCAACAATCGGATCGACCTTTAAAGATGAACGAAAGTCATTCACTACTGAAACATCTTTTGGCGTTTTAATGTGCCACTTTTTTTGCATGTGCTAAATTTAAATGAATTAAACAGTTTTAAAACGAATTCGTTAAATCAAAAGTGACGCTTGATACAACCTCAACTCGTCCCACGAAAAATCGTCTCCTGCCAATTCTTTCAGCCCCGTCATCGAACCTCCATCATAAGCATCAAAAAGATCAGACAATGCATTGCGTTTGTCCGAATCCATTACATCGCTCAAATCTATCTTTTCCAATTTAATTAGCCGCGCACAATGGGTGCTTATAGTTCCTTTTGACAATTGCCGTTCATTCGCTATCTGCTCTATCGTCATTCCATCTTTGAGCATTCCCAAAGTTGTGTCATAGGTAGAACCTTTCTTTTTCTTCTTTGATTTTGCCTTTTTTTCTGTTTTGGTTTCCAATTGAACAAAATTCGTGTCAAAATCAAAGGTCGAATTTGATTCCTGCATTTCACGTTTCACCATTTCCACTTTGGAACGCTTATAATTGCGCACCTCAATCGACATTACCACTGACTTATCAATAGGCCGTCCATTCCGAACTGCCTGAATTAACAACTGTGTCTTCTTGATTCGTAAAATTACTTCTGTAAGCAACACATCGAGATCTTCCAACTCCTCGTTGTACTGTTTGGTATTGTTTTTCTGCTGCAACTCCGCCATTTTCTTCAGGTTAGACGTAAGAATACCATCAAGAATTTTGAAGAAATAAGCAGCCGCTGCTGCAACCCGCTTGTGCGCATGATCAAGATCAACATTCAAAACAGAAAATATACGTGACAACTCATTTCTAAACTTTCGAGATGAATCCATCGTACCATTTAGAATCTGCACCTGCTGTGCGACCCAACTTCTATTGATTCCTTTTTGAGATTTTGACCCTTGATTCTTATAAGTTACCTCATGCGACTGCCACGCGTTAAGCAAGTGAAGCCAATCGTATGCATGCACCAGCTCATCATACAGGAATTTATAGGTTGAGCTGCTCAAGTGATCTCCAAGGTACTTTTCAGAAACCTTTGTTTTTGAATATTGGACAACGTTTGTGTCATTCGACAATCCATTCATACCAATTGGATTCAGCAGAATTAGGCCTTCTAAGGAACGCAATCGAGAGAGCGCAACATATGCTTGTCCTGGGACAAAAACTTTTGAAACATCCAATACTGCTTTTTCAAATGTCAATCCCTGACTTTTGTGCACGGTTATGGCCCAGGCCAATTTCAAAGGATAATGCACAAAAGTACCCAGTGTTTTTTCTTCTACCTCACCCGTTGATGGATCCAGGGCATATTGGATATTCTCCCATTCGTATTTATCGACAGAGATTGTTCGCTTCTCCGCAGGAAAACTCACTTTAATCTCATCGCTTTCTAGGGCAACAATACGGCCCATTTTGCCATTGTAGAATTCTTTCTCTAGTGACAAATCATTCTTTATGAACATCACTTGAGCTCCAATTTTCAACTCCAACTCGACGTCAACTGGAAACATGTGTTCGGGGAAATTCCCTGTTACCTCAGCTGTATATTTAACGGAGTTGGTCGACAGCTTCTGAAGTGCATTCGAGTTCATGCGATCTGCATCCCGATTGTGTGTTGTAAGAGTGATGTAATCATCCACTTCTGTCGGGTCGAAATTTGGCCGCACGTATTGATTCAAATGCGCCACATCTTGCGCCGTAATTTCATTGTTGCGCAAGTTGTTCAAAATAGAAAGAAAGACCTCATCTTCCTGACGGTAAATTTTATTCAGTTCAATGTATAACGGAGGATCTTCTGCTACCGATTTTGCATTAAAAAAGTAAATGCTGTTGTAATAGTTTCGCAAATAAGACCACTCCTGTGGTTTAACGACTGGCGGCAATTGAAGCAAATCACCAATATACAATACCTGAACCCCACCAAAAGGCGTATTCATCTTCCGCACGTTTCTTAATGTCCAGTCCATTGCATCCAAAACATCGGCCCTCAACATGCTTACCTCATCAATGATCAACAACTCAAGGTTTCTAAAAATTGCTCTTCGGGTGGAGTTCATTTTAAAATGATGCAGCAGTGTTTGTTTGCTCTCCAATTTCATTTGATTGTTGAATCCACCAGGGATTGTGAAATCAGGAATGAATGTAGCAAATGGCAATTGAAAAAATGAATGTATCGTAACTCCTCCTGCATTCAACGCAGCAATTCCGGTTGGAGCGACGATAACTGCTTGCTTGTGCGTTTCTTTTACCAATTTTCGGAGTAAGGTCGTTTTGCCCGTACCCGCCTTTCCTGTCATAAATACGGATCGGTTGGTTTGGTTGATGAACTGCTCAATAAATTGGGTTATTTCACTTGACTGAGATGATTCTGTATTTTGTTGCATCTACATTAAGTTAGTGAAAATTATGAAATGAAAAACAAAAAAATACGTAATTATTCTTTTCTCAAACGATCAAAAAAAGCGACGAGTGTTGCCTTCTCTTTGGCGCTCAACTTTGCGTCTCCATGGGCAAATGTATACGACTTTAAAGGCATCTCACCACCTTCTACTTCCTCAGTGCACTCCTCAAGTTTGTGCATCGATTTCTCAGTAGAATAAGTTCCCCAAAGTGAAAAATTCAAGTGCTCTCTTCCCTCCTCCACATGGTGCTGCAGCCACCATGATATTGGAGTCACCTCAGCATACCAAGGATACTCAGTTGCATACGAATGGCAATCATAACACGCATTTTTTAGAAGGGTCACAACCGCATCACTAGGAGCCGTCATCGCAATAAAATCCTTATCTGTATCAAATTTCGGAACCGACGTGTCAATTTTAAAGAACTGCAACACGATAAAAAGAACTACAACAGCCAACGCAACCCATCGCCATATTCTTTTTTTCTTGTTTCCCATACTTCTAATTTTGTTATTCGAATTATACTTTCTTATCGAGAGCAAGCTTGACATCTTCTGAAACAACCAAGTCTGAAACTACTGCTTCTACTCCCAGGGATTCGAACTGAATGTCATCGGCCAAAACTTCTGCGCAAACATAGTCCTTGTTGGAGACAATTGCCTTTTGAATGGCGTCATTTGTATCGACCTTCAGAACGATTCTATCTGTAATTTCAAGACCAGAATCTTTACGCAAGTTTTGAACCCTGTTCACCAACTCACGAGCAATCCCTTCAGATTTCAATTCTTCAGAAACAGTTACATCTAAGGCCACAGTCAGATTTCCTTCTGAGCTCACGAGCCAACCCGGTATGTCCTGAGCTACAATTTCAAAATCACCCAAATCAAGACTAATGGAGTCGCCATTCACTTCTCCTGTCCAACCTGAATTTGATTCGATGAGAGCAATATCATCAGCAGAAAATTGTGCGACCATTCCAGCAATTGCTTTCATGTGCTTCCCATACTTTGGTCCAATCGTTTTAAAGTTGGGTTTGATGCTCTTCACCAATACATTGTTGTCTTCTGTCAACAACTCCAACTCTTTCACATTCACTTCTGAAAGGATCAAGTCTTGAACGTGTTTGAGATTTGTCGCAAATTCATCACTTAACACAGGAACCATAATCTTCTGCAACGGTTGACGCACGCGAATGTTTTCTTTCTTTCTCAACCCAAGAACAAGTGAACACGTTCGTTGTGCAATCTCCATTTGACGCTCCAAGTCTACATTAATATGATCCTCCTGGACACAAGGGAAATCCGCCAAATGAATCGATTCGAACTTGTACTTTTTGGACACACTATTCAAATCTGAAAACAATTGATCCATAAAGAATGGCGCAATCGGCGCACCCAACAGTGCTACTGTTTCCATGCACGTATACAACGTTTGGTAGGCAGAAGTTTTGTCTTTTATTCCTGCGCTGTCGTCTGTGCTTTGCTTCCAAAAACGTCTTCTACACAAACGTACGTACCAATTCGACAATTGATCTCCAACGAATTCTTGAATCAATCTTCCTGCCTTTGTAGGTTCATAATTTTCATAGGCTTCATCTACATTTTTGATCAATGAATTCAACTTTGACAGAACCCAACGGTCAATTTCTGGACGCTCATTAAGCGATATGTTGTCTTCAGAATAATCAAAGCCGTCGATGTTCGCATACAGTGCGAAGAACGAATACGTATTGTAAAGTGTTCCAAAGAATTTGCGTTGCACTTCCGTAATTCCATCCAAGTCAAATTTCAGGTTATCCCACGGCTGTGCATTTGTAATCATATACCACCGCGTTGCATCCGGACCATAAGTATCTAGCGTCGTGAATGGATCAACTGCATTCCCTAAACGCTTCGACATTTTCTGACCTTTCTTGTCCAAAACCAGACCATTTGAAACCACTGCTTTGTAGCCAACAGAATCAAATACCATTGTTGAAATGGCATGGAGTGTGTAAAACCATCCTCTTGTTTGATCAACGCCCTCGGCAATGAAATCTGCTGGATATCCAACACGATTGTCGATCAATTCTTTGTTTTCAAATGGATAGTGCCATTGCGCATACGGCATAGATCCAGAATCGAACCAAACATCAATCAAATCCGACTCGCGGTTCATTGGTTTTCCAGAAGCGGAAACCAACGTAATCCCATCCATGTAATTTTTATGTAAATCTACTTTCGCATAATTTTCTTTGGACATATCCCCTGCATCAAACGCAGCGATTGGATTTGTCTCCATGAGACCAGCAGCAACGGCTTTGTCACATTCTCTTTTTAGCATTTCTACTGATGAAATACAAACACGCTCATCTCCATCTTCAGTGGACCAAATTGGAATTGGAATTCCCCAATACCTCGATCGTGATAAGTTCCAATCGTTCAAATTTTCCAACCACTTTCCAAAACGTCCAGTTCCAGTTGAAGCAGGTTTCCAATTGATTGTTTCATTCAGCTCGGACATTCGTTTTTTACCTTCTGTCGCTTTGATGAACCACGAGTCTAACGGATAGTAAAGAACGGGTTTGTCGGTTCTCCAACAATGCGGATAACTGTGTACGTATTTTTCAACCTTAAATGCTTTGTTTTCGGTTTTTAGTTGAATTGCCAATTGAACATCTGCGCTTTTATCTGGCGCCTCTCCATCGGCGTAATATTCATTTTTCACGAACATTCCTCCAAATTTTTCTCCCATGTGCATGGTAAACCGACCTTGCAGATCGACTAAGGGAACGGGGGTCTCGTTTTCATCGAGCACCAGCAATCCAGGCACTCCTGCGTCCGCAGCAACTTTTGCATCATCTGCACCAAATGTTGGCGCTGTATGAACTATACCTGTACCGTCTTCGGTTGTAACAAAATCACCTGTTATTACCTGAAATGCATTATCTGCATCTTTATACGGTTGTGCAAAAGGCAACAATTGTTCGTATCTGACTCCAGCCAACTCATGTCCGAGGCACTCGCCAAGAATGGAGTAGGGAATCTTCTTGTCTCCGTGGGAATAATTTTCAAAATCTTCATCCGATTCTGCAGCGAAGTAGTTTTTATTGAATTGATATGCAACGAGATTTTTTGCGAGAATGACATTGATTGGTTCGAATGTGTATTGGTTGAAGGTTTTGACCAAAACATATTCGATTTTTGGACCAACCGTCAATGCTGTATTCGAAGGAAGTGTCCATGGCGTTGTTGTCCAAGCCAAGAAAAGTGTTTCTCCCTCACTGCTTTCAGTCTCTTTCAATAGTCCTGATGGTAGTATTTGATCGTCGGCAACTTTAAATTGCGCAACAACTGTCGTGTCCGTTACATCGCGGTAGCATCCCGGTTGGTTCAACTCATGCGTTGACAGCCCTGTTCCTGCAGCGGGAGAATACGGCTGGATTGTATATCCTTTGTAGATTAAATCTTTCTCATACAGTTGTCCAAGCAGCCACCAAACCGACTCCATGTATTTCGTATCGTAAGTAATGTATGGATCTTCCATGTCCACCCAGTACCCCATGTCGCGCGTCAATTTGTTCCAGACATCCGTGTAACGCATGACTGTTTCTTTGCACTTGTTGTTGTAATCGTCGACGGAGATTTTAGAACCGATGTCTTCTTTGGTTATACCCAGCTCTTTTTCAACCTTAAGTTCAACTGGAAGACCGTGTGTGTCCCACCCTGCTTTTCGTTTTACCTGGTATCCTTTCAATGTTTTGTAGCGACAGAAAATATCTTTTATCGAACGTCCCATTGCATGGTGAATTCCCGGCAAACCATTGGCTGATGGCGGACCTTCAAAGAAAATAAACGGCTCTTTCCCTTCACGTGACGTGATGGATTTTTCGAACACCTTGTTTGTTTCCCATTGCTCCAAAACACGACTCGCCACATTGGGCAAATCTAAACCGTTGTACGTTGGATACTTCTGACTCATTCTATCGTTGGATTTTAACAGGCAAAGATAGTAAGATTTACAGTGTATTTTCGCCTAGACCTTAGAACAAAATCAATATCCTTTAATTCACACACAAATTTAACTCCTGCCTGCTATCCCATTGCTGGTCTTTTTTTTAATGCGACAGACACAACTCTGAAGGCACTGTTTGAGTGTCTCGGAATGATCCAGCCCCCAATAATAACGCCACCAATCCTCAAATAGGACTCCAAGACTGTCCCACATTTTTGTGTTGTTTTTGCAGCTGCTTTTCTTTAATTTGAATTTAGGTTGTGCCTGTCGGGGAGATACCGCTGCACAGCCTGTTGCTTTTTAAACTAAATCTAAAACCGATCCAATTGCAACCATGAAAAAAATAACCGTTGGACTTTTACTCCTTTTTACCTCGACTATTGGCTTAGCACAAGAAACAACCAAGAAACAAAAAAAAGTCAGGCCGGGAAAGCAAATAAAAATATCGAGTACGCAGCAAATAAACCAGCTACAAAATGGAGCATTGCTCGTTCGACTAAAAACCCAAAAAAGTACTATTGCTGCATTAAGAAAAAAGGGGAAAGATGAATTGGCAGACAAAAGAGAAACACAACAAGCAGATTTAAATAGGGAAATAATCACTGCTTTTCAAACCTACTTTGACTTTTGCCCGACATATTTTTTCTTTAGCGACTGTTCGAACACTGTTCGAGAGAAACAGTTTGATAGTGTAGACTTTCTCAACCATCTCCTACAAATCGATACAACTATTGTATTCAACAAGAAACCATTTCTAACAGCAGAATTTGGAACGATCGAACAAGACACAACAAAATATTTTGACGGTTATTATTATGTCCAAGGAGAAAATGGACTTGAGAGACGAACAAGATATTATGGTGGAACAAACATGGGATTTGGAGCATTGGTTATTAAAAGTGACCAGTTCATACAATTAAAAAAACCATTCCCATATTACGTTAGGACATTTGACTCTCTACCAATTAAGAGAAGCCCGAAAACCGTTGTGAAAAAAATGAATAAAAAATTGCACCGATTTTATAATTGAAAAAAATATTTCCCTATGAAAGAACTCATTTTAATTATTATCTCAATTATAACTTCTAATATATATTCTCAAACATATGAATCGAATTATATTATTATTAAAACCACCCCCTTTATTCAATATTGATAGTGAATCTCAAAAAGATAATAAGGAATTAACATTATTGAATTTAAACACTGTTGATACCATTAATATAGAGAACAATAGGTTAGCCGTAATCGTTGGTGACATTCGCTCTATCTCCAATGACTCTATTTGTATTTTAGAATTAAACGTTAGAAAATCAAGTCATCCTGAGTTATTATCTATAAATAAGTCAATAGTTTGTTTAATTGATTATAAAAATAAGATGATATATGACCAGTCTGATAAATCAATCGTTCCTTATAAAATTCGACATTCTGATTCTTTATTTAAGTCTAATAGGCTTAAGAAAATTGAGTCTACAGATACAGCTCACTCTTTGGTTTATAATTGGAATTCAAATTTTATAGAAGTCAATTCAGCTGACTCAATTCCTTCAAATGTCCGTGCCTCATTTTTAGACATAAACAATTCATTTGGAATTTCAACTCTGCGGACAAATAATCAATTAATTGAACTCAAAAAATTTAACATTACCTCTCTGCCAACTGAAGAGAAAGTGGAAGAAATTAAGTCGAAATGTTTAAAAAGAAAACAGGTAAAAACCTTGCTTTACCTTTAAACCTTTTTTATAAGAGAATGGAATTTCATAGGTGCTAATAACAAAACCTACAATAGCGTCCCGCAGGGTGCTACTGCTTATAGCCCAGCTTTGGTTCGAATCAAAAACCTTTGTGCAATTTTTGAAGCACGCGCTGGTAATCTTCCTCCAACGTATCGGCTGTGAAGAGTGAAACACCCGTCGCTCCCTTTTGTTTCGCAATTCGGATGGCTTGTTCAAATTCTTGAGAAGATGAAAATGCGGGGAGGTACAGCCCCGTGTGGATCGGGAAATTTACATCAGACACCCCTTGCTCAGTTGCAAAGCCAATCCAATTGATGTTTTCACGATAAAAATTGTGATAAATCATTGGATAGGCCCTGTCAAGGTTCCAATCGTTCCAAGCCTGTCGAACCATCTGCCGAGACATTTCCGGGAAAGGGAAAACGGCTGCCGAGAGTTTTTTGTCGTCGTTGTGCACTTCCTCCGCAATTGCATTCACCAAACTTGTAATGGCATTCAACCGAAACTGACGCCACTCTGTGCTCAATTCTGGATGTTCCATGGTTTTGGGATTTTTCCCGAACAAACGCTCAAATTCTTTAAGTGCAATTGGATGATAGCCATAATCGTACTCAGGCAATTCCTCTGTTTGTACAAGTCCGTATTTCGGCTGTAAATCAGCACCAAGAATAACGTCGACATACCGGACATAATCAAGATGAATTGATGCCAAACCGTCAATTTCCACAAGCTTACGCACATTACTTTTGATGTATTCTCTCGCTTCGGGATGAAAGGGACTCAGCCATTGGTAATAATCAACATATGCGCGATAATCCAACGAATTTTGCCCTTTACGATTGACCGCATACCACTCCGGATGCTTATTGGCAATGGTGTCGTTCGGACGGTTCAACGTCCACATCCAAGCGTGAATTGCAATCCCTCTTGGAGCTGAAAGCTTTACCAATTCCGATAAAAAATGAGGCGATCCACTCACCAAAACTTCTGAGATGCCCAAATCAGAATAATACTGGAGTTTCTTCTGCCATTTTAAAGTGTCCATGACCTGGTCTCCATGCGCCCAAGTAGAAAATACAAAGCGCTCCGGAACCTCCAAAGGCTGTGCTTTGCGCTCCCCTTTCTCATTGATTACGAACAATTGATTCGTGTTTTCACTTTGTATCGATATCTCATACCCCGCTCCTGTTTTCACAAATACAGCGTCGTAAAATTGATCGCTCGCATACCTTGCTCGAATCCCTACCTCCCTACAATTCGAAGTACGAAGCGACTTCAATTCTCCCCTGTTTGTTTCACGGTAGAGCGCATACAACACCTGCTTCAACAGCATGTCAGGATCTTCATTGTACTGCACATTTTCGGCACTGTGCTGCTCCGTAAACTGGATTACACCCCACATTTCCGGTTGGTGCATGTTCACCTTCTTTTGATTGCTCCAAACCCAATTGTATTCGCGTTGAAGTGATCCATTCACACGCTTGCGCCTGTATTTCCCATCGATAATATCGTGGTCCCATTCCACCCTTGAAAAATTCAATCGCCACTGATCGCCCTCCTTGATTCGTTTTCGGCCATCGTTCTTCAACTCAAGAAGTGGACGCATGGGAATCGCCATTTCAACTGTCCATTTCTTATCAATGTCATCAGGATTATTGATTGTACCCTCAATCTTAATGGCCGATTTCAAACCGTCAAGATTCCAATGAAAATTTGCAAAACCGCCAGAGCGATAGGGCTTGTTGAGTAATAAATCCCAGACCGTATTGAGCGCATTTATTTCAATTTCTCCATACGACTCGCCTTTTCCTGATGGATCAATAAATACTTCAAAATCATTGTTCAAATAAATGATGGTATCTCTTTTTGTTAAATCCCCCCAAATGTGAGGCTCTTCAAGCTCGGCCAAAACATAGAGGTAGGCATCGTCCCAAAGTAACTTTGCAGATGTCTTGTAGTTGACCGTTTTCTCTCCCTCAATGTCTATAAATTCAGACGTTCTTTGCGCAACTTCCCACGCAGGATCGATCACGCCGTCAATAACAACTGCTTCCTTCGCCTTGGTCACTACCATATAATTGGGCTCCGTAATGAGCGAACGAACATCAATTTGCACATCCGTCATTTGCTGTGCCGATGCACACTGCCAAAACAAAAATAAAACAACTGTATACTTCATGACGGAAACAAAGATAGGTAAAGATAGAAGGTAGAAATTAAATCCCTATTCCAACAAATAGATAAGAGAATTATTCTCTCCTAAAATCATAACAGACGTTAATTTCCCTAAATTTGCACAATAAATAGAAACCTGATTTGGTTAATCGGAATGAATGAACTAATTTAGTTTTGTTTAACGTTTATGAAAAAATACTCAACAGGACCATATTTGTCTCAAATCAACTTTCCTTCGGATCTGAAGGAAAAGTTCAAGATCGATGATTTGCCCCACGTCTCCGATGATGTGCGTCAATACATCGTAGATGTTATCTCAGAAATTGGAAACAGTCATTTTGGAGCAAGCTTAGGCGTTGTTGAGCTAACTGTCGCGCTGCATTATATATTTGATACTCCAAATGATCAGATCGTCTGGGACGTTGGCCACCAAGCGTACGGCCACAAAATTCTGACGGGTAGAAAAGAACAATTTCCAACGAACAGAATCAAAGATGGTTTGTCAGGATTTCCAAAACGATCGGAAAGCGAATACGATACATTTGGCGTAGGCCATTCATCGACCTCCATCTCTGCTGCATTGGGAATGGCAGTCGCAAACAATTACAAAGGAGACAAAGACAAACAACACATCGCTGTGATCGGTGATGGCGCAATGACAGCGGGATTGGCTTTTGAAGGAATGAACCACGCAGGTTTTGAAAAAGATGCCAACCTTTTGGTTGTTTTGAACGATAATTGCATGTCAATTGACCCCAATGTAGGGGCTTTGAGAGAATATTTAACGGACATCACAACATCGCACACCTACAACAAGGTGAAAGATGAAGTATGGAATTTGTTGGGGAAAGTGTCCAAATTTGGCCCAGATGCGCAATCAGTTGCATCGAAAATATCAACTGCATTGAAAGGATCTTTAATGAAACAAAGCAATCTTTTCGAATCATTGAATTTTCGATATTTCGGACCTGTGGATGGTCACGACGTAATTGGTTTGGCAAAAGTAATGGCAGACCTTAAAGACATTCCAGGACCAAAAATACTGCACTGCATCACACGAAAAGGAGCAGGATTTAAATATTCAGAGGAAGGGAATCCGACCAAATGGCATGCCCCTGGTGTATTTAACAAAGAAACAGGAGAAATTGTCAAGGTTGTACCCAAATCTCCACAGCCACCAAAATATCAAGATGTTTTCGGACACACAATTGTTGAGTTGGCCGAGAAAAATGATAAAATTATGGGTGTAACCCCGGCAATGCCAACAGGGAGTTCACTTACTTACATGATGGAGGCCATGCCCGACCGTACTTTTGACGTTGGGATCGCCGAACAACATGCAGTTACCTTCTCTGCAGGACTAGCAACGCAAGGCATGACGCCTTTCTGTAATATCTATTCTTCATTTATGCAACGTGCATTCGATCAAGTGCTGCATGACGTAGCGCTCCAGAATTTGAACGTTGTATTTTGTTTGGATCGAGGCGGATTGGTTGGTGCTGATGGTGCAACACACCATGGAGCATACGATCTGTCATACATGCGCTGCATCCCGAACATGATTGTGAGTGCACCAATGAATGAATCTGAACTGAGGAATTTAATGTATACCTCACAATCGGAAGATTTAGGGCCTTTTTCTATTCGTTACCCAAGAGGTCAGGGAGTAATGACCGAATGGAAAACTGCAATGAAAAAAGTAAAAATCGGTACAGGACGAAAGCTGAATTCCGGAAATGATATTGCGATTCTAACAGTAGGTCATCCCGGCAATTTTGCCCAGGATGCCATCGCTGAAATGAAAAAAAGTGGTGCATCAATTGCACACTACGACATGCGTTTTGTCAAACCGATCGATGAAACAATGCTCCATGAAGTATTTACAAAGTTCGATAAAATTATAACCGTTGAAGACGGCTGTCTCATGGGAGGCTTTGGTTCTGCCGTCATCGAATTCATGGCAGATCAGCGCTATTCGGCAGAAGTCGTGCGCTTGGGAATCCCTGATGCGTATATTCAACACGGTACTCAAAAAGAACTTTGGGACGAATGTGGCTTTGATACAAATGCGATTGTGAAAACGGTGAAAGAAATGCTCAATATGTCCGTTGAAAGTGTAGCCGATCTCGCCAAGGCATAATACTGCATGTCAATCACGCACAAGCACTTCAAAATCTACAAACCGTATGGATTCTTATCTCAATTCATTTACTCTGGAAAAAGAAAAAAGGGCTTGCTTGGCACACTTCATGATTTCCCAAAGGGAACGATGTCCGTTGGGCGTTTGGACGAACCATCAGAAGGCCTATTGATTCTCACTACCGACGGTAAAATGAGTGAAGCCATCCGCAGTAAAAAAGTAGAGAAAGAGTACCTCGTTCAAGTCGATGGAGAAATTACTGCTGAAGCAATTGACCGATTGCAAAAAGGAGTTGAAATTAGTGTCGATAAAAGCAACTATACAACCAAGCCTGGCAAAGCAAAATTGATTGCAACACCCCCAAAATTACCCGTCCGAGGAAAAAAAATCAGAGACGACCGACACGGCCCAACAAGCTGGGCATCCATTACAATCACCGAGGGGAAATTCAGGCAAGTAAGAAAAATGACAGCCGCTGTTGGCTTCCCAACATTGCGTTTGATCCGTATCAGAATTGGAAGTATAGAACTCGACGACTTGGACGCTGGTGAGGTTAGAGAACTTGACCTAACGTCCTTCGATTCCTTGAGAAACAGCCCCTGATCGAAAGTGCATCAAATCCGACTTTGATAGGTGTACAATTCATGATAACGGCCTTTCTTTTCCAAGAGTTCATCGTGTTTTCCGCGCTCAACAATCACTCCGTCTTCAATCACTAAAATTTGATCCGCTTGACGAATGGTGCTGAGTCTGTGAGCAATCACAAATGTAGTTCGGTCACGCATTAAGCCATTCAAGCTCTTTTGGATAAACGTTTCACTTTCTGTATCCAAATTCGATGTTGCCTCATCCAAGATGATCACCTTTGGATTGGCCAGCAGTGCTCTAGCAATTGATATTCGCTGCCGCTGCCCTCCAGATAATTTTACACCACGCTCGCCGATAACAGTGTCGAGACCTTCGTCAAAACGATCGGTAAATTCATCCACATAAGCTCCTTTAACTGCTGCATCCAATTCTTTTTCAGAAGCATTCGGACGCGGAAACAAAATGTTCTCCCGAACAGTACCCTCAAATAAGAAGTCGTCCTGTAACACCACTCCTAAATAATGCCGGTAGCTATTAAG
>Ga0206677_10000505_pt1 | contig 36793 bp, 35 predicted proteins | sample M130m12015metaG_FD_155475 | JGI IMG/M metagenome (GOLD analysis project Ga0206677, IMG submission 155475) | Ammonia-oxidizing marine archaeal communities from Monterey Bay, California, United States - M1 30m 12015 | ecosystem: Environmental > Aquatic > Marine > Intertidal zone | place: USA...
TCAGTTCATTTTTATTTGACAGCCTAAGTTCTGGAACATATGTAATACGAACTTTAGATACAGCAGGTTGTTATGCAGATACAGTGGTTATCGTTCCCGATGGAGTTCCCATGGTAGTTTCCATGAGTAATGATACGATAGTTTGTATAGGAGGGACAGCAACGATTGCCGTTAATGCCACTGGTGGTACTGCACCGTATACATATAATTGGGTAGGTCTTAGTGGTAATGGTCCCCACAATGTAACCCCTAATTATTCAAGATATTATAAAGTAAGCGTTTCAGATTCTTTCAATTGTGTATCTGAGTACGATTCTGTCTTGGTTGCTTTAAATCCACCTATTTTAATAAATACCTCATCAGACACCCTTATTTGTCCAGGGGATAGTGTGAGTTTAGGTGTAACGGTTATGGGTGGAAACGGAGGTCCATATACTTATTCATGGACAACAACCGGAGGATCAATGGTTGGTTCACAGAGCACTGCAAATGTAAGTCCTGTTAATAGTAGCAACTATTATCATGTAACAGTTAGTGATAATTGTGAGACTCCTGAGAATAACGATTCTATTTTAGTTAGTTGGCACGAGATACCAAGTGTATTATTTGATTCTGATACAACAGGAGGTTGTTATCCAATACAAGTGTATTTTTATAACAATACAGATGTGTCACAGGTAACAAGTTGTGAATGGGATATGGGAAATGGTTTATATTCTAATAATGTAGATACAGTAGTAACTGTGTATGCCAATCCTGGGAGTTTCAATGTAACTTTAGAGGTAACCAATTCCAATGGGTGTAAGAATGATACAACATTTTTTAATTATATAGATATATATGATTATCCGGTAGCAGGATTTACATCGCACCCTAATCCGGCATCAATATTAACTCCCACAGTACAGTTTGTAGATACATCTTCACAGGATGTGGTGTTGTTTGACTGGACGTTTTATGATAGTACGAATACAATAATAGGGAGTGATTATGAGCAGAATCCTATTTATAATTTTTCTGGGATAGTAGAGCAGCAATATTATATTCAGTTGTATGTAGAGAATCAGAATGGATGTTCAGATACGGTGAGTGGAACACAGATAGTGGAGGGAGAGTATGCACTTTTCTTACCGAATTCATTTACGCCGAATGGAGATGGGATGAATGATAATTTTTATCCGGTTGGAGATAAGATATCGGTGGAGAATTATAGTTTTAAGATATTTAATAGGTGGGGAGAGATGGTGTTTAATACCACAGATTTTGGTGCATCTTGGGACGGAGAGTACAAAGGGAGTCAGGTGGCGTCGGATGCCTATATATGGAAAATAGATTTGGTAGATGCTAGTTCAGGAGAAACAAAGAACTTTAACGGTTATGTATTATTAACCAGGTAATACAAAATTAGTTATTATTTTAGTCAGATAAAATGAAATATTTCACGTTAATAATTACAATAATTTTATTTTGTTTTATTTCTTTTAATTCTTTTTCACAAGACTTTAAAAATGAAAGGAAAATTTTAACCTTCGTAGAGGGTGGAGTGAAACATGTTAGTCTGACCGTTGAAGAAAGTATTAATTTATTTGATTTGAGTCACACTTTAAGTATGATCAATAGTTATGAAAATAAACTTTCTCAAATTGATACTTTAGATTTAATTAATACAGAGTGGGTAGTTAGGGTGAAAAAAGAACTGGTATTGCTTTATAATCGAAAAAACACACTAGAGCAATGAAGAAATTTATAATCTATATTTTTTTATTCAGTTCTTTAATAAGTATAAATTGTCAAACAAACACCATTTGTACTAATATGTCTGGTATCTGTACAAACACAGGCCTTACTTTTACTGCTAATAGTGGTGTTCCAGATGCAAGTGTTTCTAACCCTGGAAATAATTATGGTTGTTTATTTTCTTCTCCTAATCCAGCCTGGTACTATTTAGAAATCTCTCAATCTGGAAGCCTTTCCATGACTCTTACTGCAGCTCAGGATATAGATTTTATTATGTGGGGCCCTTTCCCAAATATTGCTAACGCAATTGCAAATTGTAACTCCTATTCAGCAGCAGATATTGTACCTGATTTACCTAACGGATGTGGTGGTTTTTTTGGTCCTCCATGCACTCAGCAGGGGTGTAGCTTTTCAGCATCAAATATTGAAACACCTTCAATTAATAATGCTATTGCAGGGGAAGTTTATGTTCTGTTAGTTACGAATTATGCTAATGTTGTCCAAAATATTTCGTTAGTCCAATCTGGTGGAACTGGAGGTACTAACTGTAATGTTCTTAATCCTTGTTCGATGACCTATGTAAATGCAGCCGTAACTGCTTGTGATTCTATTTCAGGAACTTATGACATATTTGGAGATGTAGAATTTTTGAATCCACCTAATTTTGGATCTCTCGTAGTTAAGAATTGTTCTGGAGACTCCGTTATTTATAACCCACCATTTGTAAGTCCTTTAAACTACACCATTTCTAATATTTACAGTTCTGCAAACCAAAATTGTTCAATTACATCCTATTTTACTAACGATGTAAGTTGCACCATTACTACCAGTTCATTCATTGAGCCTATATGTCCAGGTCCTTGCCCAGCTCCAATTCCAACTGTAGATGGACTAACATGTTATGGAGGAAATGATGCTGCTATTTCTGGAGTCCCTGGTGGTAACGATGGTCCACCCTGGGTAGTACAATTAATTGATGGTAATTACACCAATGTATTAGCAGTAGACAGTAATGTATTCAGTTCATTTTTATTTGACAGCCTAAGTTCTGGAACATATGTAATACGAACTTTAGATACAGCAGGTTGTTATGCAGATACAGTGGTTATCGTTCCCGATGGAGTTCCCATGGTAGTTTCCATGAGTAATGATACGATAGTTTGTATAGGAGGGACAGCAACGATTGCCGTTAATGCCACTGGTGGTACTGCACCGTATACATATAATTGGGTAGGTCTTAGTGGTAATGGTCCCCACAATGTAACCCCTAATTATTCAAGATATTATAAAGTAAGCGTTTCAGATTCTTTCAATTGTGTATCTGAGTACGATTCTGTCTTGGTTGCTTTAAATCCACCTATTTTAATAAATACCTCATCAGACACCCTTATTTGTCCAGGGGATAGTGTGAGTTTAGGTGTAACGGTTATGGGTGGAAACGGAGGTCCATATACTTATTCATGGACAACAACCGGAGGATCAATGGTTGGTTCACAGAGCACTGCAAATGTAAGTCCTGTTAATAGTAGCAACTATTATCATGTAACAGTTAGTGATAATTGTGAGACTCCTGAGAATAACGATTCTATTTTAGTTAGTTGGCACGAGATACCAAGTGTATTATTTGATTCTGATACAACAGGAGGTTGTTATCCAATACAAGTGTATTTTTATAACAATACAGATGTGTCACAGGTAACAAGTTGTGAATGGGATATGGGAAATGGTTTATATTCTAATAATGTAGATACAGTAGTAACTGTGTATGCCAATCCTGGGAGTTTCAATGTAACTTTAGAGGTAACCAATTCCAATGGGTGTAAGAATGATACAACATTTTTTAATTATATAGATATATATGATTATCCGGTAGCAGGATTTACATCGCACCCTAATCCGGCATCAATATTAACTCCCACAGTACAGTTTGTAGATACATCTTCACAGGATGTGGTGTTGTTTGACTGGACGTTTTATGATAGTACGAATACAATAATAGGGAGTGATTATGAGCAGAATCCTATTTATAATTTTTCTGGGATAGTAGAGCAGCAATATTATATTCAGTTGTATGTAGAGAATCAGAATGGATGTTCAGATACGGTGAGTGGAACACAGATAGTGGAGGGAGAGTATGCACTTTTCTTACCGAATTCATTTACGCCGAATGGAGATGGGATGAATGATAATTTTTATCCGGTTGGAGATAAGATATCGGTGGAGAATTATAGTTTTAAGATATTTAATAGGTGGGGAGAGATGGTGTTTAATACCACAGATTTTGGTGCATCTTGGGACGGAGAGTACAAAGGGAGTCAGGTGGCGTCGGATGCCTATATATGGAAAATAGATTTGGTAGATGCTAGTTCAGGAGAAACAAAGAACTTTAAAGGTTATGTACTAGTTTCTCGCTAATTAAGTCTATCATCTAAAATTTTCTTTGGATACCTAGATAAGGTAGTACAATAAACTCATTGTCCAATGCTAAATTAACAGCTTTAATATTAACAACTGTCACACCAATACTCCAATTTTCTCTGTTATTTCTCATAAAATTTAAAATAATATTATTAACTATTCCGATGTCAAAACCATCAAAGGTTAATCCTAAAATTTCACCAGCAATTGTAAACTTTTCAGCAATTTTTTTTTGACTAGCAAAATAGCCTCCATAAATAAAGCCTTCCAAAATAGGGAGCCTATATCCAATTAACCCAATTGTTGTATTGGTGAATTCATCACCGTAAGTAACTCTTGGAATGAATCCCAGCCCGTTGAATTCTCTTACGCCATTAGCAGAGTTTATTAAATTAAAATTACCAACTATTGAAACACCGTAAGTGAATGAATTTTTAAGTTTTTGAGAATAGGTTAAAGAAGAAAAAATATTAGTCCAGGTAATATTACCAACAGAAATTTCAATTTTGTTATGAATTCCTATTTTAGAATTACTGGTGATGAGATAATGTGAATTGGTATTAATTCTACCTTTATCAGTGATGTAGGCTGATGGTAAATAACAGTATTTAGTTGCTATTGGATTTGGATTTTTGAATTCTTTTATAGATTTAATTTGACTCCTTGTAATGTATCTAAAAGACCTAAGATCATCTTTTTGAAAAACTTTAACTTCATTAGCAATTTCTACAGATATTGAATTGTAATTTTCATTAATAAATAAACCTCTTAATTCTTTATTTTTAGCAGTAATTAACACAACAATAGTGTCGTTAGATGGATTATTTACTACATTAGTTTGCGACCAAAAAAATTGAAAACTTAGTGCGAAAAAACAAAAAGTAACAGCCTTAAGTTTAAAGCTCGCAGAGATTTTATTATTTAATAAGAGTCTTTTATACATTTATACCATGAAGTTAAAGAATGATCTTATACTAAAAGCCGCTAAAGGTGAAAATATTGACAGGACTCCTGTTTGGTTAATGAGACAAGCAGGAAGAATACTTCCAGAATACAGGAAAATAAGAAATTCATTGAGTGGTTTTAAAGAGTTAGTTGAAACTCCATATTTAGCTGCAGAAGTTACTATTCAACCAGTAGATATATTGAATGTTGACGCGGCCATTATTTTTTCTGATATTTTAGTGATTCCAGAAGCTATGGGTCTTCAATATGAAATGGTTGAAAAAAAAGGACCTTATTTCCCAAAGACTGTTTCTAATTTAACTGATATTAATAATCTTAATACTTCTAATATAGAAGATCGTTTGTCGTATGTTTTTGAAGCAATTAAGATTACCAAGGAACAACTTTCAGGTAGAGTTCCTTTAATTGGTTTTGCTGGTGCTCCTTGGACTATTTTAGCTTACATGATTGAAGGACAAGGTTCTAAAACATTTAGCAGAGCAAAAAGTTTTCTTTACAGGGAGCCTAAACTTGCTCATTTACTTTTAGATAAAATAACACAAACAACAATTAAATATCTAAAATTACAGATTGAAGCAGGGGCTGACTTAATTCAAGTATTTGATTCTTGGGCTGGCATATTGAGTCCGGAATACTACAAGGAGTTTGGTATGAAATACATTGATGAAATTTGTAAAGCTGTTTGTGATGTGCCAACAACAATTTTCAGTAAAGGAGCCTTCTTTGCTCTGGATCAAATGAAAAATTTAAATTGTAATACCATTGGTTTGGACTGGACTATGGATGCTGGAAACGCTGTAAATATTTTTAAAAATTCTAAAACCTTGCAAGGGAATTTAGACCCTTGTGTTTTGTATGGTGACTTTAAATTAGTTGAAACGAAAACTAAAGAAATGCTTGATAAGTTTGTTAACTCTAGACATATTGCTAACTTGGGTCATGGAGTTTATCCAGATACAGACCCAGAAAAAGTAAAATGTTTTATAGAAACTGTAAAATCTTATTGACAAGAAAATGAAAAATCATATAGTTACCTTCATTATTATTTTAGCATCTACCCTTAATATTCAAAGCCAAGAAGATAATAACTTGGTACTAAATCCAAGTTTTGAAAGTGTTGATGGAAAACTTAAAAAATTAACACAAATTAATGTTGCTAACGATTGGGATTCGCCCACAGCATTAAAAGCTGATCTATTTTCCACCAGCATTTCTGGAGACATTTCGGTCCCTATAAATATATACGGAAAGGAATTCCCAAAAGATGGTGAAAATTATGCCGGGATTTTAGTTTACAGTTATAACAATAAAAAACCTAGAACTTACATTCAGTCTCAGTTGGTAAAACCTTTAGCTAGTGGGCTAGATTATTGTATTAAAATACATGTAAGTTTAGCAGATCTTAGTAAGTATGCGATTGATAAAATTGGTATACACTTTAGCGACGAACAACTTAGTTTAGATAAAAAAGGTGATATTATTTTTAATAATAAAGCAGATTTTTCTTCAATTGTGAATAATGAAAAAAGTAAAATTTACAAATCGAGATATAAATGGGAGACTATTTGTGGCACTTATCAGGCAGATGGTAAGGAAAAGTACATTACAATTGGTAATTTCTACAATAATAAAGATACCAAGTATGAGAAACTAACCAAGATTGATACATTTCCAGGTACTCAGTTACCGGAGGCTTATTACTATATTGATGAAATTGAAGTTACATTGTCTGAAAATCCTGAATCTTGTAGTTGTGATGAGAATCAAAAGAAGAAAAGAGAATCTCTGGTTTACAATTTAGATGTTTTGACAGACGAAAACGCTTCCACAGAAACAAAACTAAAAAATAACACTATTTATTTTGATGTTGAATCTTTCAACTTAGATCCAGTTTTCGATGATAACCTATCAAAAGTAGTTCAAATTTTAGTTGCTGATTCTACTTTGAAATTACAGATTAATGGACACACAGATAATTTAGAAAAAGAAGCAATTAAAGATGACCCAGAAAATAAAAAGCTAATTTATTTAGGGAGCTATCGTTCTAAATCTGTAAAAGATTTCTTAATAAGAAACGGCATTTCCGCTAGTAGATTAAGTACTGAAGATTTAAAAGCAAATCAGCCAGTTTCAAGAGGAACATCTTCCTTTAGTTATGCAAAAAATAGAAGAGTTGAGTTTGTTATTTTGAAATAGTAATATGGATAATAAAAATTTAAAGATTCAAAGAGCTTGGACTTTTTATGATTGGGCAAACTCGGTTTATCCTTTAGTTATTTCCAGTGCAATATTTCCAATTTTTTATGAAGGATATGTAGATCATCAAGTTGTTTTTTTTGGATTTGAATTCATTAATACTGCCTTAATAACTATTTTAAGTTCTGGATATTTTCTTCTGTTGGTATTTATACTTCCATTTTTATCTGGTGTTGCAGATGCTTTCAATAATAAAAAAGCTTTTATGAGGTTTTTTTGTTATTTGGGATCTTTCTCTTGTGTATTACTTTCCTTTTTTGATAAGGAACATTTAGAAATTAGTATGCTTTTCTTCGTAATGACTGGAATCGGTTTTTGGGGAAGTTTAGTTTTTTACAATGCTTTTTTACCTGAAATTGCTGAAAAAAAACATCATGATAGTTTGTCAGCAAGAGGATTTTCTATGGGCTATATAGGAAGTGTTACATTATTAATTATATGCTTAATATTAATTTTTTCTTCTCCCGAAGATCAACGTTCTTTTTACACAAGACTTTGTTTCGCATTGTCAGGTTTTTGGTGGTTTGGTTTTTCACACATTACATTTAGAAGGTTACCCAGCGGTAATAAAGTGAATATTAAAGATAAAACTACTTATCAGAAAGGGATTGTAGAGTTAAGAAAAGTCTGGAGTTACATTAAGAAGACTAATAGATTGAAAAAATTTATTTATTCCTTTTTTGTTTACAGTATGGCGGTTCAAACGATTATGCTAGTTGCTGTTTATTTTGGCACTGAAGAAATTAATTGGGGAAGCGGAGCTGATGCCAAATTTGGATTGATTGTAAGTATTTTATTAATTCAATTAATTGCTATTCCAGGTGCTATTTTTTTGTCAAAAATATCTTCAAAAAAAGGGAATCTATTTGCTTTAAAACTCTCTGTCTTTATTTGGATTTTGTTATGTTTTAGTGCATTTTTAGTTCACAAACCCATTCACTTTTATTGTATTGCTGGTTTTGTCGGCTTAGTAATGGGAGGTATTCAATCATTGTCTAGAAGTACTTTTTCAAAATTTCTTCCTAAGGACACAAAAGATACATCTTCCTTTTTCTCATTTTATGATATTTCAGAAAAATTAGGAATTGTAATTGGCATGTTTTCTTATGGATTTATTCATCAAATTACAGGTAGTATGAGAAACTCAATTGTTGCGCTTGTTGTTTTTTTTATTGCTGGTTTAATATTATTATTTCAAGTTCCAAAAGAAGAAAATACAATTGATTATTATGGATGATACCTATGACATTGCCATTGTTGGTGGTGGTATAGTTGGTGCAGCAACATTCTACCAATTACAGAAAAAGTTTTCCAACAGAAAATTAGTTTTAATAGAAAAAGAAGACCTATTAGCAAAACACCAAACTGGTAATAATTCTGGTGTAATTCATTCTGGGTTGTATTATACACCGGGATCTAATAAAGCTAGGAATTGTGTAAGAGGGAGGCATGAATTAGTAGATTTTTCGAAAAAATATAAGGTCAATCATGATGTTTGTGGTAAAGTTGTTGTAGCAACTGACGTAAAGGAGATTAAATTTTTAGATCAGATTTATCAAAATGGCATAGCAAATAATACTGAGGGAATTGAAAGAATTTCCCCAAGCCAAATAAAGGAAATAGAGCCATATGTGAAGGGCGTTTCTGGAATTTGGGTGCCTTGTACAGGAATCATCGATTACGTTGAAGCAACTCAAAAAATGATTGAAGTTGCATGTGCTGTTAATAAAAATAGTAAAATTCTTTTATCACATGAAGTTGTGAAAATTGAAAACTCTGATGGTTTGAAGCTAATAAAAACAAAAGATGTAACAGTGAGATCTAAGTATTTAATTGTTTGCGGAGGTCTTCAAGCTGATAGGTTGGCTAAGTCTGATGGCATTCCGTTAAAAGAGAAAGTTGTTGGTTTTAGAGGAGATTATTACGAGTTAGAAGATCACGCAAAGCAGATGGTTAAAAATTTAATTTATCCAGTGCCAGATCCAGCTTTCCCATTTTTAGGAGTTCATTTCACAAGAATGGTTAACGGAGATGTTGAGTGTGGTCCTAACGCTGTTTTTAGTTTTAAAAGAGAAGGCTATAACAAAACAGATTTCAGCTGGAACGATACATTAGATGCTTTAATTTACAGCGGAACATGGCAACTTTTTTTTAAAAATGCATCATATGGAATTAACGAATATAGGAGAGCTTTTTCAAAAAAACTTTTCCTTAAAACACTCCAGAAGTTGATACCGTCTCTTAAAATGTCTGATATTAAACCCGGAAGAGCTGGTGTTAGAGCACTACTTTTAGGTCAAAATGGAGAAACAAAAGATGACTTTAGAATAGAATACAGTCAGAATAGTATACATGTACTAAACGCACCTTCCCCTGCTGCGACAGCATGTCTTGCAATTGGGAATGATATAAGAGAAATGGCGATTAAAAAATTTGACCTAGGAAATTAATATACTATTTTATTTTTTTCAAAAACAGATTCCCAATCCCAGATATAGTTTTCAACTAAATTGTCAATTTTCTTTAAAAACACTGGATTAGGTGTATTCAGCTGAGCAAAATATTCGTCTTGATATTTTCCAAGCCTAAATTTGAAAAATACTGCTTTAGAAATACCGTATAAAATATTTTTAGATGGGTGATTCACTCTTGAGATAAAAGAACTGTATTTATCTAATTCGTCCTTCATATCGTTGAACTTCATTTCAAAAACTTTACTCATTTCTTCAATGATTGCATTACTGATTGCATTTTCTTCGTGATTGGACAATATTCTTTCGAAGAATTTCACATTTCCAGCAATTATTATTTTCATAAATACTGATGGATCTTCGTAGTTTAGTTTTGGTGAAGCAATCAATTCCGGGTCGTTGTAAATAGAATTTAAAAAATCCACGTAAGTACTGTCTATGGCATTAAGCGTGCTGTGAACAAATTTAACGGCGAGTTGTTTTTGAGTTATTCTTTTTTTTACAAATAGTGATGCAAACATCTTTATCTTTGATTGATACAAAAATATTTTAAGATCTTATGTTCACGATATTATTGAATCTACCTTTTTCCACAAAGTTATCAACTACTAAAATCAAGAATAAATAAACTTCTACTTAATATTTGTTAATCTGATACTATTTTTGAATTAGAAAAAATATATTTGTTCTCTAATTTTTAATAATGGATAAAAATACAACTACGGGTTTAATTTTGATTGGTGCTGTTGTTATGGCTTTTATGTTTTTAAATAAACCGCAAGAACCATCACCTGAAAATCCCAAAACAGTTACGAATAGCTCTGTAGTTGATTCTGAAAAAACTGTTGAAAATGCAACTGTTGATAGCACTTCTGATATATCTGAGATATCTGATTTAGACTCTAGTGATATGATAATTTATCAAAAACTGAAAGAGCAACAACAAAAAGAAGATTTAATTGAGAGATACGGTTTGTTTTACGCAAATGCTACCGGTGAAGAAAATATATTTGAATTAGAAAATGATAAAATTAAAGTTTCATTTTCTTCACAAGGTGCTAGGATTACATCTACTCAAATGATTGAAAAGGATGAAAATAATTTATTTAAATATAAGACCTATAATGATTTTATAAATGAAATCAATAAACCGCTATCTCTTTTTGAAAAGGAAACTTCTTATATGAGTCTTACCATAGTCGACAATGAAAAAGTAGTTCCAATTGAGACTAAAGATTTATTTTTCAATTTGGTCAAGCAAAATGACAGTCTTTTGGTGTTTAGAGCCTATGGAGGATCACAGGACAAATATCTAGAATTTTCTTATAAATTATCTAAAAGTAGTTATGCTGTAGCATTTGATATCGATTATCACAATATTGAAAACGATATAAAAACAGACGTTGATTTAAAATGGTCTATGTTTGGCTTGTCAACAGAGAAATTAGCTTCAGATGAAAGAAATATTTGTACCGTAATGTATAAATATTTTGGAAGTACAAGAGATTACATTACTGAAACATCAGATGATGAAGAACAATTAGAGGGTAATATTAATTGGATTGCTTTCAAACATAAATTTTTCTCTTCTATTTTAATCAGTGACGATGCTTTAGGAAAAGGAAAAATAGGACATAAGAGCTTAGAAAACGATAAATATACAGACTCCTATTTTCTAAAATCTTCAATACCTTCAATGGGTAAAGTATCTTTTAATTTTTTATTTGTACCCAATGACTTTGATTTATTATTGAGTTACGATAGAGAATTAGAAGACATCATTAACCTTGGTTGGGATATTCTTACATGGATAAGTAGATTTTTAATTAATCCAATTTTTACATTTTTAATGACTTCAGGCCTGAGTATTGGACTCATCATTATAATTTTAACCATTATAGTGAAGCTGATAATCATGCCTCTTACTTATAAAAACTATATGTCTACCGCGAAGACAAAAGTTATCAAGCCTGAAATTACTAAAATCAACTCTAAATACGAGGGGAAAACAGATAGAAATGCTGCTATGAAAAAACAGCAAGAAACAATGGCTTTATACAAGCAAACCGGAGTAAATCCAATGGCCGGTTGTATTCCAATGATTATTCAGGCGCCTATATTATTTGCTGTTTTTAAATATTTTCCTGCAAGTTTAGATTTAAGACACAAAGGGTTTTTATGGGCAGAAGATTTAAGTTCTTACGATTCTGTTTTAGACTTTGGATTCAGTATCCCAGTTTATGGAGATCACATAAGCTTATTTGCTATACTAATGGCGGCATCTACTTTGGTTTATACCATTACCAATAGTAGTCAAATGGCTCAACCCACTCAGCCTGGTATGCCCAACATGAAAGTAATCATGTATATGATGCCTATATTTTTATTATTCGTTTTTAATTCCTATTCCTCTGGACTTAGCTTCTACTATTTTTGTGGTAATTTAATGAATATTGGAATTATGTGGGGTATCAAAAATTATCTTATTGATGAAGATAAAATAAGATTGAAAATTGAATCTAATAAGAAAAAGAAAAAAAAGAAATCCCGTTTTCAGCAAAGATTAGAAGAGGTTTCTAAACAACAGCAGAAAAAGAGAAGGTGAAATTTGTTAATCACATAAAAATGAATTTAATTTGCACCTCAAAAATTTTTAATAATTATGTCTAAAGTCTGTCAAATTACCGGAAAAAAAGTTGTTAGTGGAAATAATGTTTCATTTTCTAACAGAAAGACTAAGAGAAAGTTTTTACCAAACTTACAGACTAAGAAATTTTTTATTCCTGAAGAAAACAAGTGGATTACTCTAAAAGTATCTGCAGCTGCAATAAGAACAATCGATAAGAACGGTATTTCAGCAACTTTGGCTGATGCTAGATCTAAAGGCTTCTTAAAATAGTTATCTTTAAACCAACCTATTTGTAAATTAGGTTCGGTTATGCGTTACTTTACAATTTATCTATTTCTTTTTTCTTTCCTTAATTTAACTTCCCAGGAAAACTCTATACTTCCTATTTCTAACCTACGTCCGGACACCCTAGGGATTTACGATACAGATTTATTACCTCCAATTTTTCATAAAGAAAGAAGGAAATTAGTTAGGACATTTATGCCAGAAAATAGTATGGCTATTTTTTGTTCAGCTAAGAATATGTTAAGAGCTAATGATGTAGATTTTGAATTTCATCAAGATCCAAATTTTTATTACTTAACGGGTTTAAATGAACCTAACAGTATATTGGTCTTATTTAAAAATCCTTATTTATTTGATAAAGATACCATTACAGAATTATTGTTGATTAAAGAAAGAAATCTAAATTCTGAAACTTGGGTTGGTAAGAAATTAGGAATTAAAGGATCAGAGCTGTTATTAAATGTTCAGCGGTCATATAATATTGATAATTTTAAGTTGGATATGTTTAATTTTCTAGAAATTGATTCTTTATTTATACATGATAATTTTAATATGTCTGAAAGTGTTTTTCCAATTCATAACGATTCTGTTGTAGTAGATACTTTAGGAACTAAATTAAAAGTAAATAATACATTAATATTTAATTGGTTAGCCGAACTCAGAGAGATTAAAACAAAAGAGGAAATGGTATTACTTAGAAAAGCTATTTCTATAACCTGCGACGCGCAAACAGAACTTATGAAAGTATTAAAACCAGGAATGAAAGAATTCCAAGCAGAGGCAGTAGTAGAAGCTATTTTCAAGTTAAATGGTGCAGAGTATCCTGGTTATCCTTCTATTGTGGGAGCTGCAGAAAATTCTTGTATTCTGCATTATACTACCAATAGAAAAACTATGAAAGGTAATCATCTTCTTTTAAGTGATGTTGGTGCAGAATATCATGGATACACCGCAGATGTAACCAGAACAATTCCAGTTGACGGTAAATATTCAGAAGAAGAAAAAACTATATACAACATTGTATTAGAGGCTCAAAACAAAGCCATTAAAGAGTGCAAAGTTGGTAACCCTTTTTATATAACAAATACTATCGCTACAACAGTAGTTTCACAAAGACTACAAGAACTAGGAATAATTAAATCACCACATGAAATAAGAAGATATTTTATGCACGGTACTTCTCATTATCTTGGCTTAGATGTTCACGATCCGGGAACTGGGGGAGATTTTCAGGCGAATACAGTGATTACAGTAGAACCAGGAATTTACATTAAAGAGGGTTCACCGTGTGATCCAAAATGGTGGAATATTGGAGTAAGAATTGAGGACGATATATTGATCACCGAAGGAGAACCTGAAAATCTTTCAGGTTGTGTTCCAAGAACTATTGAGGAAATAGAATCTACAATGAAAGCAAAACCTATTGTTTTTAAAAATTTTTAAAGCTGATTTTCTGTTATAGATAGCTTATTAATTATCATTAATGGCCCTTGACAAGATAATTGGTGGCAGCTTTTACAATTATTTATTATGATATTGTAGTTTGTAGTTGTTGGATCTGTATTGAAATTATGAATAGCGTAGCCAAATGATAAAGACATTGGTTTTATATGTGGTTTATTAAAACTGCTATCAGTGACGTGCTGTTCATGAATTAAGGCAAATTGAAATAAGTTTTTGTCTATATTTTCATTTGACTCTAGCTTCAACTTAACCTGTTTAAGTTCTTGAGTCATTTTTCTCATCAAATCCGCCATTTCGCTTGTTGGATTAGGATCAATAACAACTTGAGAAGGCTTACTTTTTAAATTGTTGTTACAACTTAAAAAGAAAATTGAAAGGCAAATTAAGAATGTATTATTATTCATTCATTAATAATTACTCCGTCTGCAATAAACCCTAATTCATAGCTAGGCTCGGTGATTAGTGCAATTTCATCTTCTGCTTTGCCAGCATCTTCTGCGTAATGCTTTAACATTTCAATGGAAGTTGTGTCTAGAAAAAGATCTCCTTGAATTACAGCAGTTTTACCTTCAACACTATCTATTGGAACAAAAAATCCATAATCTCTAAATTTTATAAATAAGGTGTCTTCTCCAGTGTCTAAAGTCATCCAACAACCTTTTTTAGAGCACGTTTCAACAATCTTTCCTGATAACTTACAGGACTTTTGCCCTTTAGTCATTACCAGTTCTTTTTCTTTATTAAAATCTAGTATAGAATCATTAGAAATTTCTTTCCCATAAAAAGTAACATTATTATTTGAAACCACTTTTTCAGTAGGGTCTACTTGGTTTGAATTACAGCTATAAATAGCAATAGTTAGTAACAGAGCGAAAATTCTTTTCATTGTAAATATTTTATTCAAATATATTCAATAGATTTTATCTATTACCTAAGACCATTAAATAAAAATTTTAGTAATCTTGTAAATAAGGATAAATAATTTATCTTTGCCAACCATAATTTAAAGAAATGGCTAAGAAAGGAAATAGAGTACAGGTAATTTTAGAGTGTACAGAACACAAAAACAGCGGTATGGCTGGTACATCAAGGTACATAACAACGAAGAATAGAAAAAATACTCCTGAAAGAATTGAGTTGAAAAAATTCAATCCTGTTTTGAAAAAATATACATTACATAAAGAAATCAAATAATTAAGTCATGGCAAAAAAATCTGTAGCGTCGTTACAAAAAGGAGGTGGTAAACAACATACCAAAGTTATCAAGATGATTAAGTCACCAAAATCTGGTGCTTACACATTCAAAGAAGAAATTGTCCATAATGATAGAATCAAAGACTGGTTTTAACTAGTAAAAAAAAGTTTAAATTTAAGCTCTTTCTTTTTCAAGAAGGAGCTTTTTTATTTAAAATAGACAAGTATGAGTTGGAAAAGTTTTTTTACAAGACAAAAAAAGCAAGATCTTGACGAAGGATTAGAAAAAACAAAAAAAAGTTTTTTTTCTAAAATAGCTTCCACTGTTGCTGGAAAAGCAAAAGTTGATGAAGAAGTTCTTGACGACCTTGAAGAGGTGCTGGTTTCATCTGACGTAAGTGTAAAAACCACTTTAAAAATAATCGAAAGACTAGAAGAAAGAGTTAAAAATGATAAGTATGTAGGTGTTAGCCAACTTAATGAAATTCTTAAAAGTGAAATTTCAGAAATGCTTTCTGAAAACAATGTAGAGGATATTACAAGCTTTGATACCCCTTCAAAAGATGAACCTCATGTTGTGATGGTTGTAGGAGTAAATGGTGTTGGTAAAACAACTACAATTGGCAAATTAGCTCATCAATTTAAAAATAATGGAAAAAAAGTAGTTTTAGGAGCTGCTGATACTTTTCGAGCTGCTGCAGTGGAACAACTAACAATTTGGTCAGAAAGGGTAGGAGTTCCTATTGTTAAACAACAAATGGGATCAGATCCAGCATCAGTTGCATTTGATACTCTACAAAGTGCCAAAGCTAATAATGCAGATGTTGTTCTTATAGATACTGCGGGGAGGCTTCATAATAAAGTTAATTTGATGAATGAATTAACTAAAATTAAAAATGTAATGCAGAAAGTAATTCCTAGTGCACCACACGAAATTTTATTAGTTCTAGACGGTTCAACAGGTCAAAATGCGATAGAGCAAGCAGAACAGTTTTTAAAAGCAACTGAAGTAAATGCACTGGCAATTACCAAACTAGATGGGACAGCTAAAGGGGGTGTTTTAATTGGCATTTCAGATCAGTTTAAAATACCCATCAAGTATATTGGTGTAGGAGAAAAAGTAGACCAACTTCAACTTTTTAATAGAAATGCTTTTATTGAGGCACTTTTTTCAGATTCTTCCTTTAAATCATAACGGATGAAAACAAAAACACTTAAAAAAAACAAGGTTAATGTAATCACCATGGGCTGCTCTAAGAATTTATACGATTCTGAAGTAATGATGGCTCAATTAAAAGCCAATAAATTTGAGGTGGAGCATGAATCAAAGCAAGGCGATTCTTCAATTGTAATCATTAATACTTGTGGTTTTATTGAAAATGCAAAGGAAGAATCCATCAATACTATTTTAGATTTTGTTGACGCTAAAAAAGATGGTCTAGTTGAAAAAGTATATGTTTCTGGATGCTTGTCCGAACGTTATAAAGACCAGCTAGAAGAAGAGATACCAGATGTAGATGCCTACTTCGGGACAAAAGAATTACCAAATATTTTAAGGACCTTAAATGCAGATTATAAACACGAATTAGTTGGTGAAAGACTGCTAACAACTCCAGATCATTACGCATATCTAAAAATTGCAGAGGGATGTGACCGCCCTTGTTCATTCTGTGCCATTCCTTTAATGCGTGGAAAGCATCGTTCAACTCCTATTGAAGACTTGGTAAATAATGCTAAATCGTTAGCAAGAAAAGGGGTGAAAGAAATAATGCTAATTGCCCAAGATCTTACATACTATGGACTGGACTTGTATAAGAAAAGAGCTTTAGCAGAGCTTTTAAAAGAACTGTGCAAAGTTGAGGGTATTGAATGGATAAGATTACATTATGCTTTTCCAGCAGGTTTCCCTATGGATGTAATCAACGTCATGAAGAATGAAAAAAAGATTTGTAACTACCTTGATATTCCTTTACAACACGGCTCCACTAAAGTTTTAAAAGCAATGAGGCGAGGTACCACTAGAGAAAAAACCACGCAGTTGATACATGATATTCGTTCTATAATCCCCAACATAGCAATTAGAACTACGTTAATTGCAGGATATCCTGGAGAATCTAAAGAAGATTTTCAAGAAATGTACGATTGGGTTGAGGAAATGAAATTCGACAGACTTGGTATTTTTACCTATTCACATGAAGAAAATACTCATGCCCATCTTTCAGAAGATGATGTCCCTCAAAAAACAAAGAAAGAAAGAGCTGATTTAATAATGGAATTACAATCTGGTGTTTCATACGAGCTAAACCAACAAAAAATAGGAAAGGAATTTAAAGTTCTAATTGACAGGGTAGAAGATAAGTACTTTATAGGAAGAAGTGAATTTGATTCCCCTGAAGTAGACAATGAGGTGCTTATCGAAAAAAATAAAGACACCTATTGTCGGATCGGAGACTTTGTAAATGTTAAAGTTTTTAAAGCAGATCATTTTGATTTATATGCTGAAGTAATTGACTAATGTCTTTTAAGGTAGGAGATAAAGTAAGATTCTTAAATGCCGATGGTTATGGCACAATTATTTCAATTTTAGATTTAAGTAGAGCCGAAGTAAAGAATGAACATGGATTTGAAGAAGTTTTATATCTTAAAGAGTTGGTTTTAGAAGGCGCACAAGAAGATTATCAAACAGATGGTTCATTATTTAATGATGAGATTAAAAATAAATTAAGAGCTGATAAAAATACTAATTCAGGAACCGATTTAAATAAAAAACTCAATCAACTCAATAAGTTCACTCCTAACCAAAGATTAATAATTGACTTACACATTGAAAAATTAATAGATTCCCACTCAGGAATGAGTAATTTCCAAATATTAAATATTCAGATGTCTCATTTTAAAAGTTTTTTAAGTTCTGCTATAGCAAAAAAAACTCGTAAAGTAGTGGTTATTCACGGTGTTGGAGAAGGTGTATTAAGACATGAAATTAGAAAAGTACTTGACATATATCACCCAAATTTTGAATTTCAAGATGCATCTTATGAAGAGTTTGGTTATGGAGCTACAGAAATTAGAATTACTAATTGAAGTTCTTCTTATAAAGTTCAAGTGCTTTATCGATACAAATAACTGCTTTTTTCAAATGTTCTTTATCTAAGACATAAGCAATTCTAACTTGATTTTTTATTTTATTATTTGCATAAAAACCAGAAGCTGGCGCCATCATAACAGTACTCCCTTCGTATTGGAAACTTTCTAATATCCATTGACAGAAGTGATCTGCATTATTAATTGGTAATTCAGCAATTGCATAGAATGCCCCTTGCGGCATTGGGCAGGTAACACCGTTTATTTTATTCAACCCATTTACGATAATATCTCTTCTCTGAACATATTCTTTCCTAACATCTTCAAAATAAGAACTTGGAGTAGCCAAAGCTGCTTCTCCAGCAATTTGACCTAAGGTAGGAGGACTTAATCGTGCTTGAGCAAATTTTAAAGCCATTTCCATGAAATGATGGTTTTTACTAATCAATGCGCCAATTCTTGCACCACACATTGAATACCTCTTAGAAACGGAGTCGATTAAGACAACATTTTGATCAATTTTTTTTAAATTTAAAGCAGAATAGTGGGTAGAACCATCGTAACAAAACTCTCTGTATACTTCATCTGCAAAAAGAAATAAATCGTGTTTTTGAACTATTGATTGTAAAGAAATCATTTCTTCTTTACTGTAGAGATAACCTGTTGGATTTCCAGGGTTGCAAATTAAAATACCTTTTGTTTTTGAAGTCACTTTTGCTTCTAATTCAGCAATAGGAGGGAGTGCAAAACCGTTTTCTATTTTAGCTGTAACTGAAACAACTTTAATCCCACATGAAGTTGCAAATCCGTTGTAGTTGGCATAAAAGGGTTCTGGAATTATGATTTCATCACCTGGTTCAAAGCAACATTGAAAAGCAAATATTAGTGCTTCCGAACCGCCTGTAGTTACCATTATTTCTTTGTCGGAGTCTAAATCGAAACCTAACTTTTTATAATAATTTGATAATCCCTTTCTGTAAGAATGAAAACCTGCACTGTGACTGTATTCAATTACCTTTCTATCTATTTTTTGTAGATTATTAATTACCTGAGTTGGAGTTTCTATATCAGGTTGGCCTATGTTTAAATGAAAAACCTGCGTACCTTTTTTTTTAGCATTTTCGGCAAAAGGCACTAATTTTCTTATGGGTGATGAGGGCATTAGTTCTCCCTTGGAAGATAATGTTGGCATTTTTAAATAAATTATTTTCTTTTAATACTACAACCAGAATTCCTAGTTTCAGGTAAGGAAATAGATTCTTTTTTTCCAGTAGCTGTAAGTGCGTCTTTAAGCCAGTTTTCTTTAACTTCTGACTTGGAATTTACGTTGTCGTCAATCGCTCCTTTATAAATTAATTGAAACTGGTTGTCGAGTAAAAAAACATGAGGAGTTGTACTTGCACCAAAAGCGTCTGCTAGTAGGTTATCTTTATCAATAACATAGGGTGCATCGTAATTGTTCTTACTACTATGTATTTGCATTTCTGTGAAAGAATCTCCTTTATCTCTTTTGGCTTCGTTGCTATTGACCAGAACCATACCTATACGATTTTTTTTACATATTGAATATATTTCATTGTATCTCCCTTGCCAACCTTCCATATCGTTATTTCCAACAACAAATGGACAAGTGTTACAACTAAATATAACCAGTACTCCGTTTTCAAGAACCAAGTCTTCTAATGAAAAATCTTGACCAGTTGCAGCTTTCATTTTAACACTAGTTAGCTTTGCTTTTTTCCCGATTTTAAGACTCTGAATTTTAGGGTAACTTATAAATGAAACCAGTCCTAAAATTGCAAAAACACTAAATATTTTTATTAAATAATTTTTCATCTTTTAATTTTTTTTTAAAATTAATTATTAATTAATTAAGTCTAAACTTTGTTGCGATAATTTATATTTTTATTATTGAAATCAATTCAGGATTTTTATTGATGGTTGTTTTAGATGATAATTTAATAGTATAAATTCCGTTTTCTAAAAAATTTAGATTCAAAATTGTAAATAAATTTAATTGCTGTTTATATATTTTTTCACCTAGAAGATTATAAATTTCTATAAAATCGAATTCATTTTTTAATTGCTTGATTTTTAATTCATTTCTGAAAGGATTCGGATATACAGACCTCATATTTTTACGAGATATAATAGAATTAAATCCAGAACAATCTAGGGCTTGTGAAATATAATTCCATCTCTGTTGAATAAATGATTTTAATCCGTACATAGTACCACCCATTGGTCCACCACCAACAGTTATATTGTTGTTGATAATAGCTGTAAAATTAGCATTGGAATACATCTTATTATTATCTGCAAATACAGAACTTTGAATTAAAGATTTTAGTGCATCTATTTTTGGGTTTAAATAAGTGGGTATAAAGAAATTCTCTATTAGATAGCAAATTTGTCCTCTGTATTGGTCGAAAATAATGGGGCTATCAAAAATTCTTTCCAAAAGAGGTCTGTTATTGGAATGAAAATCTATTGCCATTGTTGTCATATTTGAAACAGTTTGTCCTCCATAAGTACCAAAGGTTTCATTGGCATCCCATTTAATCCATTCCCATTTATTACTAGTTAGATTATGGTATAAGTAATAATTTCTTGCAGATTCCGTATAGGTGTCTAGATTACTAAAAAGGTTATCTAATGCTACAGATCTTAAATACTGTTCTAATTCTATATGAATTGGTAATTCGTTTTCAAAGACCGTGTTGGTTGAATTATTGATGAAATCTATTAGTTGAATGAAATCAGTCCAATCGTTAGTGTCTTTATTACTTTTAAGTTCGTATAAGTCGTAATAATTAGTTTGATTATTTCCATAATACTTTAAATCTGCTTCATTTCCACCGCCGTTGGGACTACCACCAAAATTATCTCCTGCTTTAAACAAATTCCCCTCATCATCTAAAATATTCCAGTCTAAAAATTGATCGTCTATTTGTTCAATTACTGTATAAAATCCCCAAAGGGTTCCGTTAAAGTAAACATTGGCAAAATTGGCTCTTGGTGCAGGGACGTCAACAACTTTACAAAAATCAAAAAACAATTTTTCTCTCATTAAAGAGGGATCTTTAAAGCCGTTACTAAAGTTTAATTTTTTAAGTCCATCATAATTTTGACCAGAAATATATTTATTAAAATCAATTTTAAAAGATTTCTTATTTCCAGGATGCATGTAGCTGGAATTACCTTTTAGTCTTATCCCCACATCGTTAAATGATGTCGTACCAGTAGAATCTGTAATAAGTAAGTCTACCTTCATGTATTGAGAAGCGTTGTAATTATTCACCAAGCTGTCCCAGTAATTAGTTTGAGAAAAGTTGAGTTCTATATTGATTACTTGATTCTTATCAAAAATATTATCTCCATCTATCTGACAATAAATAAATTGTTTTGAGAGTAGCAGAAGGACTATTAGAATATACTTAATCATTTTTTTCAAATTAATTTTTTTTGATACTTAAAAATACAGGGCAATGTGCAACGTGTGCTCCACTTAAAATGCCGATACTTAATAAAAATTCTTTTGTAATTTCTCCTCCAGTAAACTTGAATGTTTTCTTAAATAATTTTACCCATTGTGATAGTTTGTATGTTTGATGATTCATTAGCCAGTTATAAAATGAACTGTATTCTTTTTGTATAGAAATCACTTTTTCAGCATTAAAAATTACAGCATTAATTTTAAGTTTATTTCTAATAATACTACTGTCTTCTAATAATCTTTTAATATCTTTTTCTTGATATTTAGAAATTTTTTTGATGTCAAAATTATCAAATGATTTTCTGAAATTTTCTTTCTTTTTTAAAATAGTAGTCCAAGACAATCCTGCTTGGTTAATTTCTAAAATTAATCGACCAAACAACTCGTTGTCATTTGTTAGAGAAAAACCATATTCTGTATCGTGATAAATCCTATTTACATCATTTTTTGGAAGTCTCTGTGCATATTCACAGTAGGTAGTTGGTTTCTCCATTTTATATTAGTTCAATGAGTTTATTTGTATAAGAATTTTCAAATAAAATATAGCTCTTAAAATTTTAGATTATGGTTTTATAAAATTTTTCATATTTCTTAACAGTGTTATCATGACTTAATCGATTGGCTATATGCTTAGGAGCATTTATTTTTATGTGTTCCAATAGTTTTCTGTTGCTGTAAAGTTCATTAAGTGCTTCAGCAAATTTTTTACTATTCTTAGACGGAACAACTAAACCACTCTCTCTGTCAACTACAAGCTCTTTATTTCCAATAATATCACTTATTACAGGCGCTAGTCCTAAGCACATGGCTTCTATTACACTTTTAGTAATTGATTCCCCTTTTATAGAAGTAAGTAAGAATATATCGCAGCTTTTAACAATATTCAAGGCATTCTTTCTAAACCCAAGAAAATGGATGTTTTTTGTAAAAGAGTGTTTATTGAGAATTTTTAAGTTTTTTTCATTATTTAAATCCCTTCCTACTAAAACAATATGCATGTTCTTTTTAGGATCTAAATATTTTGTAGATTCCATAAGGTACTTTGTACCTTTCATATTTCTATTGTTAGCTACAAGTACTACCAGTAAACTATCTTTGGATAACCCCAATTCTTCTCTGATGTTGTAAGCTTCAATATCTTGGTACCATTCTAATTTATGGCCTTTATTAATGGTTATGAGCTTTTGTGGATTTACCTTTCCTTTTTCTCTCATAATTGTAGTAACTCCAATGGAATTACAAATAATAAAATCTGCTCTAGGGCGTAGTAGTTTTAAGTAAAGTGTGGGGTCGAACCAATTAACATTGGCTGAGTATCCTCTGTAAAGTACACAGGTTATATTAATATTTTTGGCGGCAGCTAATCCATTTATCATGGAGATGTTATTGAACATGTGCATGACATCATACTTCCCATTTTGAAGTTCATTTTTAATGAATTGAACCTCTGAAGCATTTAGTTTTTTTTGAGCTTCGAAATCGATTACCTTAATTCCTGCTTGTCTAAAAGGTGATGTGTAAGGATAATTAGCTTTAGTCATGATAGTAATGTCGTAACCAATTTTTGATAGACTGATAAATATTTCAGCTTCTGGACGAACCGTATGATACTGATCATATTTAGACAATACTAAAATCTTCATGTAGGGCAAATTTTACAGTAAATGTATAAAAATCAAATATAGCTCTTTGTTGTCTAATTTTGTATCATTGTAATGAGAATGGATCTTCCAATAAATGTCGATAAAATATATGTTGTTCACGTAAGTTCCGATAAGCATCGTGAAGAACATATTAAAAGAGAATTAGGAAGGTTTGGCATTTCTTTCGAGTTTATGCTAAAAGGAGATAAGTCTGATATATCTACAGAAATTATAACAGAATACTTTACTGGTGATGAAATAGGCGGTCTTTCACCATCTGCTCAGCAATCATGTACTTATAAGCACTTATCTATTTATGAGAAAATATTGGTAGACGGGGTACAGGATGCTCTTGTTTTTGAAGATGACGTGTATTTATCTGAAAATTTTAACGAAGTATTTAATGAAACTATAAGCGAACTTAAATCGCTTCCTAAAGAAATTCAAGATAAGGCATTAGTGAATTTTGAAAACAGTACTTTACAAATTATACATCCTTCCAAACAAGTGGAGGGACAACACCTCTACAAAGCTGAAAAAAGCAGATGTGCAGGAGCCTATTATCTTAACAAAAATCTAGCAAAATCTATTACAGATTATCGTATTAAAAATAAGTGCAATAAAATTATTGATTGGTATCATAACGAACTAATTTCTGCTATTCAATTACAACATTACTGGTGTCATCCACCGGTTGTAGAGCAGGGCAGTCATAATGGAAGAATTCAATCGATGATAGATGATAAAAAGTACGGATATATAAGACAATTTACTTGGAAAATAAGTCGTTTATATAAACATAAAATAAGACCTTTATTCGGTAATCGAAAAAAATGAAAAGTTTAATACGTATAGTTAAATTTACTTTTGGATATAAAAAATATATATCAGGAAGTGTGTTTTTAAATTTATTAAGCTCTTTTTTTGGTTTATTTTCATTTGTTCTTTTAGCTCCATTACTTGATGTGATTTTCAATAAAACAGATGTTTATTATTCCGAATTAGTTGCAAGTCAAAAACCTTTATTTTCTTTTTCTACAGAAGGATTTATTAATTTTATTAATTACAAGCTTGCTAATATAATTGTACTGGAGGGTAAAGTTTATGCACTTTTATTTGTTTGTGTCACCATCGGGATTTCAGTTTTATTGAAGAATTTATTTATTTACATATCAACTGTTTTAGTTTCAATATTGGTAAATAGAAGTGTTGGCGATATTAGGAATAAAATTTTCAAAACACTTATGTATTTACCGGTATCTTATTTATCCGATGAAAGAAAAGGGGAAGTAATTTCTAAAATAAGTAATGATGTTCAAGAAATTGAATGGTCCATCCAATCAGCTATAAAAGGAGTTTTCAAAGAACCCATTAATATTTTAGTATTTCTAATTTCCTTATTTGCTATGAGTTTAGAACTTTCCTTGTTTATCGTAATATTCTTACCTGTAACTGGAGTTTTAATTAGTTTAATCAGTAAAAGCTTGAAGAAAAACACCAAATCAGCTCAAGAATATTTTGGTAATTTATTAGCCCATTTGGAGGAATCCTTGAACGGATTTAAATTAATAAAAGCATTTTCTAATGAAAACCTATTCATCAAAAAATTCGAAAATATTAATGATAATTTTATTTCTAATAAAGTAAAAGCATATAGAAAAGCAGATTTAGCTTCTCCAACCAGCGAATTTTTAGGTGTATTAGCAGTGATTAGTGTCTTGTGGTACGGAGGCAGTCTTGTTTTTGAAGATAAAATGCAAGCCTCTTATTTTATTACTTACATTATTCTTTTTTCACAACTGATTAACCCTCTTAAAACATTGTCAAAATCTATTTATGATGCTCAAAAAGGAAACTCTGCATTAGATAGAATAGAAACAATATTTAAAGCTAAAAAAACTGATAAAATTTTAGATGGACCAATTGATAAGCTCGCTTTTAATAAATCCATTAGTTTTAATAATATTTCATTTTCATATAAAGAAGATCAAATACTAAATAACATTTCTTTTAATGTTCAAAAAGGGAAAACAGTAGCACTTGTTGGCCAATCTGGATCGGGAAAAAGTACCATCGCCAATTTGTTTCCAAGATTTTATGACTTAAATGAGGGAACTATTGAAATTGATGGAGTAAATATTAAAGATTTTAAACTCTCTTCTCTGAGATCCATGATTGGATTAGTATCTCAAGAATCAATTCTTTTTAATGACACCATTGAAAATAACATCATATTTGGAGACCAGTTGGATGAAAAAAGATTAATTGAAGCTGCAAAAGTTGCTAACGCTCACGACTTCATACATGAATTAGAGAAAGACTATCAAACCAATATAGGAGATGGAGGAAATAAACTTTCTGGAGGACAGAGACAAAGAATTAGTATCGCAAGAGCAGTATATAAAAACCCATCAATTTTAATTTTAGACGAAGCTACATCTGCTCTAGACACTGAGTCTGAAAAATTAGTTCAAGATGCTTTAAATAAGTTAATGAATAACAGAACTTCTATTGTTATAGCACACCGATTGTCAACTATTCAACATGCAGACGAAATCATAGTCTTACAAAAAGGTGAAATAGTTGAAAGAGGAAGTCATCAATTATTAATGAGTAACAACGGTATTTATAAAAAGTTAGTTGAAATGCAAAGCTTTGTAAAGTAAAATTTACTAAAATTAAATAGATATAATTTACGGATTTTTTATAAAAGATTACTTAATTAGGTTATTTATAAATACCTCAAATTTATCGTTATAGAATATAGTTATTTCTTCACCCTTAAGAATGGGTTCTTTGGTAGAAAACTCTTGAATTTTGTTTTCAAAATCTTGATGAGAAACTTTAGCATTAGCTTTTTCGCTGTGATTGAAAAAACTCCCAGCACCGCTTAAGCAAATAGCATCAAATTCTTTAGTCCAAGGGAATTGAAGTGTTGCCAATTCTTCTGGTAAATTTTCGTTAATATGTATTTCCACCATATGACTCTTTACTATTACCTCTCCTTTTGAAATATCTTTTTTTGCAAAAACTCCTTTGCCGTGTAATGGTGAATTTTTAATTTCTATTAATGAATTCATAAACTATTAGTTTTAGTAGGTATCTAATTTGATTATTTTATTAATCCAACTTTTATTTTCTTTTTGATAAAAGATGAAGTAGCTTCCTTTGTCAAAATTGGATAAATCAATATTTGTCAATTTTTTAGTAATCGTCTTTTTAAAAATTTGATGTCCAATAATATTTAGTATTATAATTTCTCCATGTAAATGGTCTTTTGGTGTTTGAAGCTGAAAACTACTAAAAACAGGGTTTGGATATATCTTTAATTCATTTACACTTCTTTCTTTCATAATTGCTGTACCATTACAAAATTGTGAATAAGTAATTCTACTAGAAGCTTGTAAAGAGTCGTTGAAAACCACAAAAGAACTTTGATTTTCTTTAAGAGAAAAATCCAGCCAAGGTTTTAAAAAATTATTGGTAATTTCTTGTTGCTCATTTCTCAAAATACTAAGGTTAGAATTGCAAGATGATTCCCCAAAACTGCACAATACATTCTCATTGGCAAAGTAACAATGGCCACCATTTATTATTTTGATTTGAGTTTTACAGCTAGAGTTGAGACCATTGTACATAATATCTTGATGATTTACTGGTGGCGCTACACAGTCGTCACCTCCAGAAAATATTAATGTAGGGATGGAAATGTTTTGAGTAGCTGTTATTGCAGAAGGATTGGTTTCGGCTGCAGCAAAATTTATTAGAGTATTAATGTAGGGATTGTTTTCCGCTGCAAGAAAACCAGCTCCTCCACCCATTGAGTGTCCCATTAGAGCAGTATTAGCTGAAATGGTATTGAAAAAAATAGAAGAATTATTCTGATTTTCAATTTGCATTTGTGAAGCAATAAATTTAAAATCGTCTGCAAAAAACTGATGATTTGGGGTAAACCCCATTTCTGTAGTCGGGAAACATAAAATGTATCCTTCTGGTACTAAAGCATTCCAAAAATTTTCATAAGCACTCCATTCAATTAAATATCCATGTCCAAAAATAATTACTGGGAAAGCCCCATTTGAAACGGGTTCATTTTGCCCTGTGTAATCAGAAGGATAATAAATTTCAGTATTAATATTTCTATTTCTAAGACTATCAAAAAAAGTAATAGAGGTATTCCCAACGCTAAAATTTTGACCCAGTAAAACAAAGCAGAAAGCAAAGAAATTTATTGAGAGAATGCAACTTTTTAAAAACATTTAAACTTGTGTTAATTTAAGTTAATGAAATTTGAACCAATACTATTGGTGTTCACTGTTCAATAAAATCGCTGTATAGCCTTTTTAAAGCCAAAGCTCGTTCGCGTGATAAAATCATCAGCTGTTCATTTCGTTCTAGATGATATCCACCTTTCATGTCGTTATGAAAATAAGAACTAAAAAAAGCACTTTGTTTATCCATGAAATTAAGCCACGAATGTTGTGATGTAATTAATAATTCAGCAGATTCATGTGATAGTGTGTCTTTTAAAGTTTTGTAAAATTTTTTAATTTTAAGATCCCACTCTTCTTGAGCTTTATTAACACATCTAATCATTGCTGAGACCGTATAATTCGAGTCTAGACTCATACACTTTTGACATCTTCTATCAATATTATGTATATCGTCTTGTGAACTAACAGTTAATCCTGAAATAAGAAGAAATAGGAACAAAATTTCCCTCATAAATTAATATTTAAAATGAAAACCTAATTTAAGATATCTAACTTAAATCTAAATTTAATATTATAAATTTATTTATGATCAGTTAATAATTTGTCAATAGCAAAGTATCCAGATAATATTGCACCAGGTACTCCCATTTGTTTATATGGATCATTAATTTCTCCAGCAAAATAGACTTTATTATCTAATGGCTGATTTAATATTTTAAGATTTGATTTTTTTTCTTGAAATGCTTGGGTCCAAGTACCATTTGTAAATTCGTAACTTCCCCAATTCTCTAAGATATATTTTCCAGAAAAAGATGCTGACGCTTTGCCATTAAACATTTGATCTAATTCATCAATTAGTTGATCAATAATTTCTTTTTTAGAATTAAGCTGATCGTAATTTTCAGTTTCATCTCCCGTACATAGAAAACCTAATATATTAGATTGAGTTTCCTTTCCAAAAGCCATGTCGTAGAATCCTTTTTCACCATTTTTTGCTTTACACGTAATAGCATCAGGGTAAAATTTTTCTGAAAATTTCATGGCTACTTTAAACCCAGGGTGATAGGTGATATCTTCAATAGCATCTTTTTTATTCTTATTTAATTCAGGTTTGAAAGATATTTTATCAGACTTAAGAATTCCAATTGGTACAGTTACCAGCACACGGTCTGCTTTATAAATTTTGTCATTTAAAGTATTCAATGAAACTTGATTATTTGAATAATCAATTGATACTACAGGTGAATTATAAATAATTTTGTGTAATACTGTATTTGCAATATTTTCATTTACAAAATCGTACCAAGTAGTATTTTTAAACTTTGATTCTGACAAGAAATAATACATGAAGTTATTTTGCCAATGAGGATCTATCTTTAATTCTTTACCATCCCAACTTGCTGTTCTGTCTAGGTGATATGGAATTAGTTCTTCATCAATATTATCTCCTTTTTTTCCTTTTAACTTGTTTAAGGTAATTGGAGCACTATGTAACCATTCTGCACCAATATCAATTGGAAAATCTGCCAGGATAGTGTCTTTTTTTAATCTTCCTCCATAACGATCAGTCGCCTCCAGAATTGTGTAGTCAATATTGTTTTTCTCTAATACTTTTGCAGCTGCTAGTCCTGAAGCTCCAGCACCAATAATAATTACTTTCCCATTATAGTCATATGTTTTGTGTAATGCTGTTTCAGTTGGCAATTTACCTTTAGCTCTTACTGCCCATTGTAAACAGCTGTTAAAGCTTATTAATAGAATTATAACTATGAAAAACTTATTTAGGATTTTAATCATTACTCTTATTTAAAAATGAAAATTCCAATATTTTCAAAACAATATTTCTTCGACAACTTTGTAACCTGATAATATAGCACTTTGAACAGAGCCACGTAATATAAAAGATCCGTTAACAGGTAAAACTCCGTAAGTATTATATGTTTCTCCAGCAAAATAAACTTTATTGTTAAGTGATTCATTTAGATTATTTGACGAAGCTTGAATATCAGAAGTCCAAGTTCCATGTGTAAATGTTTGTTGACCCCAATTCATATAGATATAGTTTCCTAGAAAACTTTGAGATGCAAGTCCATTATAATAACCATCTAACTCTTGAAGAACGTTTTGTAAAATTGCATTTGAATCACCCAACAAATAATATTCTTCTGCAGAACTACCTACAGATAGTAGTCCTAAAACATGATCTTGTGAATTCTTTCCATATGCCACATCGTAATATGATTTTTCTCCACTATTAGTTTCATATGAGATAACATCAGGATAAAATTGCTCAGAAAATTTCATTAAAAGCTTAAATCCAGGAAGAAATTCAACATCTTGAATAGCATTAATTTTTTCTGTAGATAACGAAGGAATAAACGTAATTACATTAGATTTTAACACACCAACTGAGACAGTAACAATAACTTTATCTGCTTGGTATTCCAATCCATTATTTGTTGTTAATATTACTTTATCACCAGAATAATCTATTGTTGTGACCTTAGATTCATAAATAATATTTTCCTCAATATTTTCTGTAAAATTTTCATAAATAAAATCATACCAAGTAGTGTTTTTGAATTTATATTCAGTTATATAATTGGAGTAGTAATCTATCATGTCCTGTTCTGGTATTTGAGTAATTGTGTCTCCACTAACTGATTGAACATTTGTTGGTTGATATAATATAGTTTCAACATCTGGTTCGTTTCCTTGTTGATTTATTAAATAGTTCAAAATTGATTTATCTGCATGAATCCATTCAGCACCTAAATCGATAGGGAAATCAGCAAAATCTATATTTTTCTGAATTCTACCCCCAAGTTTATCAGAGGCTTCTAAAATTTGATAGCTAATACCATTTTCTTGCAATTTTTTTGCTGCAGATAAACCTGAGGCACCAGCTCCAACAATTATTATATCTCCTTTAAATTCAGTTTCTATGTTGTCAGTTTTTTCATCTTTTTTACAACTTGAAGTACAAAAAAATAAAACAGTAATAAATAGGGGAAATAAAGATTTTGTTTTCATCATCTAAGTTTATTATTTCGTAAAATTAATTGATTTCTACGCAAAACTATTTGATATATGTCACAAAACTATTTCTTGTTTCTTATCCGACTCAAGGTTTCCCTACTTATTCCTAGAAACGAAGCTAAATCTGTTAGAGATGCTCTTTGTAGTAATTGAGGTTCTGCAATAATAAAATAATCATATCGTTCTTTACTAGGCTTTGATTTAATGTAAAGAAGTTCCTCTAAGAATTCAGTATGTTCAATAATAAATTTATTAATTAATCTTGCAACTGAAATGTTTGATTCTGCTAAAGTTTTGACAGATTTCGTATGAAATCTGATTAACTCTGAGTCTTCAAGTAGTTTGATAGTTTCGTTTGACGGTTGTCCATCAAAAGATTTCATGGTTGATATCACCTCATTTTCAAAGGCAAACCAGGAGCATATTTGTTTCTCTTCGTTTTGATAATATGACTTAACGCATCCTCGATTTATGATATAAAAAAATGGGTGTCTTTTTCCTTCCTGGATCAGTTTTGTTCCTTTTGGAAGTTTAATATAATCGCAACATTTTGAAATATCGTCAAGAGCACTTTCTAGTAAATGTGGGTAATTTGATCTTAATAATATTTTGATTTTAGACTGATTCATTTATTTCCATCTTTCTTATAAGAATATATTTTGATACAAAAGTAATTCTTCATTATTAAGAATTAAAAAACAACTTCAAACTCTGCTATTAGAGGTCGATGATCTGATACTACAGGTTCTTTGATTAAAAGTAAGTTTTTCTTTTTAAATTGCACTTTTTCAGAATTTCTAAATAAGAGATGGTCTATTTCAAGCGAGTTTTCTCCTTGATAGCTCAATTTATCCTCGCCTTTGTCTACAAAAACAAATCCTTTATCCGCAAAATATTGCATGGTTGATGACTTAGGAGTGCAATTAAAATCACCAACGATAATACATGCTAAATCTGATTCGTTGATAAATTCAACTAATTTTTCAGCCTGTTTTAGCCGACTCAAATCACCTTTTTCTCCAACTACCCAGTCAAGATGTACATTTACAAATAGTATAGAGTTGCTTTCTGCAATTTTTATTTCATTGATAATGGAAGACCTAGGTTCATATATTGCATTAGGTAACTTCAAAATTTTTGTTGAAATAACTGGTTTTGAATATAAAGTAGACATGCCATATTCACCTTTGTCATAATCCATAAACTTGGAAAAGGTTCCTTTCATCAATGTTCTTTTTGCTAGATAATTTGTTTGACTAACACTATCTGACCGCATGCAAAATTCATCTACTTCTTGAAGTCCACATAAATCTGGTGCTTGCAATAAAATTATTTCAGCTGCTCGAGATAAGTCTTGTATATTATCAAGTCCTTTACCATGACGAATATTGTACGACATTATTTTGAGATTCATCGATTCTCTCTGACAATTGGTATAAAATCCTACCAATAAAATACACAGAGTAATTAAAATAATTAATTTTTTTTTCTTTTGCATGGCTTATTTGTTGTTGATAACAGCAGACAAATAGTATTTTTAATGAGTTTAGGTTTTCTTTAAAGTCCATCAACAGCCACATTTATAGGATACAATTGTTGCTAATGGCTTTCGAGTTATCGATACGAAACAACCAGCTCCTTCTTTCATTGGACCGTAATTGTCACCTTCCCAATAATTATACTCAGTTTCGATAAAAAACAACTTCATAATACGCATTACTTCTGCTTTTGAGTAACCCTTAAATATGAATTTAAATGTTGAGAACATCTCACAACTATAATTCTCGATTGTCACCCCTTCATATTCTGTTGATGTATGGCAATATCTAAATGTACCATCTGTATCCCAAGCTGTTGAATCTAATACTTTTATGTGCTTTCCACCTGAAAAATAAGTTTTAATATACTCTTCTATTGTGATTCTAGAATTGAGATTAATACTTTTAAAGAATTCGGATGTGGGAGTAGGTAGTTTTGAACCATTCTGTGGAACTTGTGGAAATATTCCTATCCATAATAACTGTAATATGAGGATTAAGAATAATTTCATTTAGTATGATTCATTACTTTTAACATCCTTGCAAATTTAGTGCTTTGCTAAAGTCGAAAATTACAAAAGATGAATGACAATGCGAAATGATAACAATCATACATTATCACAAGCATAGGCTATCTAGACTTTCTAGTTGTCTTTAAGTGTTTTAATTAGTATGAAGACAAGATCCAAATTGTCTTTGCGTATTGTTAAGAGGCTAAAATTTTTCATTTTTTTCAACCATTTTGATAAGCATAGGTCTTGGTTGAAATTTATTTCCGTAAAGGTTTTGGTAGTATTTCATTTTATCTACAATATTTGAAATTCCAATTTGATTCATATAACTAAAGGGTCCACCAGACCATGGTAAGAACCCAATCCCAAAAACACCACCAATGTCGCCGTCAGTAATATTTTCAATAATTCCTTCTTCTAAAGCCCAAACTGCTTCGTTCAAAAGAATTAAGATACACCTTTCAGTTATTTCTTTGTCGTTAATTTTTTTTGCAACAGGAGAATCAAAATATTTATAAACACCCTCATTTACTTTTCCCTTTTTAACTTTCCCTTTTTTCTTTACGTAATTATAAAAACCTTTTTTAGATTTTCTTCCAGATAAACCATCTTCCAACATTTTGGGCATAGAATAGTTGAGTTTAATACCGTCTCTATCTTTTATTAAATCAGTCATATTTCCACTCATAACATGAACTCCAACATCAATTCCTACTTCATCTAAAAGTGCTACAGGTCCTACTGGCATTCCTAAATTTTTGAGTGCTTTATCGATTTGTTCTATTCTTACTCCTTCTTCTATAAGAATTAGCGCTTCCAATAAATAAGGACAAAGAATTCTGTTAACATAAAATCCTGGAGCGTCATTGACTACAATACATGTTTTTCCCTGTCTTTTTCCTATTTCATAACAAGTAGCAATCGCCTGCTCGGATGTTTTATTAGTTTTGATAATTTCTAAAAGTGGCATTTTAGTAACGGGTGAAAAGTAGTGCATACCCACTACATTTTCTGGCTTTTTAGCTTCTTCAGACATTTCCGTTAAGGGTAATGAAGATGTGTTAGATGCGAATATAAAATCGTCCTTACAAATACTTTCTAATTCTTTTATGAGCTTTTTCTTAACGGTCATATTTTCTACAATGGCTTCTACTACTACATCAATATTATTAAAGCCTTTATAGTCCAATTGCCCTACAGCCTTTTGAGCAGTTGTCTTAGCTGAAACTTTGCTCATTTGTCTTCTTTTAACTTTTCTATTCAGATTTTTCCAAATATTTTTTCTTGCCTGGTGAATCATCTCATCGTCTAAATCTTTTAAAAGTACATCCATCCCAGAATTAATAGAAACCTCCGTAATACCTTCGCCCATAAATCCAGCTCCTATTACTCCAATTTTCTGAGTGTTTTTTAAATCAACCTTATACGGGTTTTTCTTTTTTTCAGTTGTAGTAAAAAATAAATTTCTAAGTGCAGAAGAAACATTTGAAAGAATCAATTCTTCAAACTTTATAACTTCTGCTTCGTATCCTGCATTTAATCCTTTTTGCAAACCAATTTTAACACATTCTATAATTTCAATTGGGGCTGGATAATTTCCTTTGGTTAGTCTAAGTACTGTTTTTTTGGCTTGACTAAATACTACAGACCTTCCTAAACTTGTTCCATCTAATAATTTTACTGTGAAACTTTTTTTCACCTTCTTTCTTTGAAAATTATTTTTGATAATACTTAAAACAATTTTCTTTGCTGCTTTGTGTAGTTTACTTTGGTGAACTACTTCATCTACCAAACCAATTCTTTTAGCCTTAGATGGGAATATATTTTTACCTGTTAACATCATATCCAGTGAAGCTTGCAATCCAACTAGTCTTGGTAATCTTTGAGTCCCCCCACCACCAGGGAGTAATCCTAGCTTAACTTCTGGAAGTGCTAACTTTGTTTCAGAATCGTTGGAACAAACTCTAGAATTACATGCAAGAGAAAGTTCTACTCCCAAACCATAACAAGTCCCGTGAATAGCTGAAACTATAGGCTTTTTAGAATCTTCTATTTTTTGTAATAATTCATGCCCTTTTCTGCTGAAAGGTTGAAAATCTCCTACTTTTTCACCCTTAAAAGATTTAATATCTGCACCAGCAATAAAGTCTTTTTTAGCACTTATTAGTATTGCACCTATAATATCTTCGTTGGTTTCAATTTCCTTAAATACATTTTCAAAATCTCCAATTAAGCTAGGAGATACAATATTCATTTTATCTTTTTGTGAATCTATCCATATTGTGGCAATTCCTTCTTCTATTTCTAATCTAAAAAGATCTGATTTTATCATACTTCGAATTTTTTAATAATCATTGCATGTCCATGAGCACCTGCAGCACAGGCAGATAACATTGCGTATTTTCCATTTTCTTGAATTAATCGGTTAGCGGCCGTAGTAAGTAGTCTGGCCCCAGTTGCACCAAAAGGGTGACCAATTGAAAGAGAACCTCCCCAATTATTCACTTTATTTAGATCTATATTACCAACTGCTTTTTCTTTCCCCAATCTATTTTTACAAAATTCTTCGTCTTTTAAACATTTTATATTGGTAAGAACTTGTCCGGCAAATGCTTCGTGAATTTCAAAAACATCAATATCATTTAAATTCATTTTTGTTTTATCAAGGACCTTATTCATCGCGAATGCTGGTCCAAGGAGTAATTCATCTTCCAATCTTTGCCCAGTAAAACAATAGTCTACAATTTCTGCTTTTGGAGTTAAATTCAATTCTTTAGCTTTAGATGCTGTCATCAAAAGGCAAACTGCACTTCCGTCTGTTAAAAACGAGGAATTGGCAGCGGTTAATGTTCCGTTTTTTTTGTCAAAAGCAGGTCTTAGTTTTGCTAGTTTTTCAATTTTAGATCCACTTCTTATCCCGTTATCTTTTTGAATCATATTAAATTTTGGATCTACTTGTACAGCAACTACCTCATTAAAATGATGTCCTTCTCGCCAAGCTTTTTCAGCATTATCATGAGATCTTATGGCAAATAAATCTTGATTTTCTCTTGAAATACCGTGTCTAGCGACCATAATATCACAATCTTCTCCCATTGTTCTGTTGGTGGTGTATTCAGCTATCGCAGGAACTTCAGGTAAAAAATCTTTCAGCTTAAAACCTAATGCATATTTAATCATTTGAGAAGTAGATCTAATTTTAGTGCCTTTCATAAGCTTAGTTCTCATTTGTTTTTTATATCCAATAGGTGTTTCAGATGCACTATCTGCACCACCTGCAATTACAATTGAAGATTGACCTGTAGATATTTCCCCAATAGCACTTGCAATAGCCCTATTGGCTGAAATACATGCTTGACTAACTGTATGACATGGAGTAGAATAAGGTATACCGGCAGTAAGGGCAGCTTCTCTGGCCAAGTTGCTAGTTTTTAATGTAGAAATTACACATCCCATTATCACGCTATCTATTAAATTTGGATCTATCCCAGTTTTATTAATTAGACCTTTTATAGCTAATTGTCCCAATTCATAGGTCATAGTATTTAAAAACTCGGTTTCAGACTTCAAAAAAGGTGTTCGGCATCCGTCAACCAATACAATTTTTTCTTTCATAAGATTATTTGATTCAGAAATTTATAAAAATTCTATGCATGCATTGTTATAAATAGCTTTTTTTAAGATTAATTATTTGATAATTCAATGCAATGTGAATTAAATATGTAATTTGTAATTAATGAATAATTACGAGAAAATTGCAAATGGAGTAGTAGTTAATAGAATCCGTTCTTCATGGATTGAATTATTTAAATTCTATAATGATCAGGCTTCAAAAGAGGGTGGAACT
>Ga0206677_10000509_pt1 | contig 36759 bp, 22 predicted proteins | sample M130m12015metaG_FD_155475 | JGI IMG/M metagenome (GOLD analysis project Ga0206677, IMG submission 155475) | Ammonia-oxidizing marine archaeal communities from Monterey Bay, California, United States - M1 30m 12015 | ecosystem: Environmental > Aquatic > Marine > Intertidal zone | place: USA...
AATACTGGGATTAAAACCAGTAAAATATCTGGGAGAATTGTAGAAACATGTAGTAAAAAAGGCTGTTGGATGACTTTAGACACAGGAGAAGACACATTATTTATCAAATTTAGAGATTATGCATTCTTTGTCCCTACAGACAGCGTAGAGGGTAAACAAGCAATAATCCAGGGAGATTTATTTCTAGATACTGTTACTGTTGAAATGTTAAAACATTATGCAGAAGATGCTGGAAAGTCTGAAGAAGAAATTGCTCAAATAACAGAACCTAGTTACGATATGGGATTTACTGCAGATGGTGTAATTATTGCTGAATGAAATATTCAACTGGAATAATCTTATTGATTCTAACTGGGTGTGTAAATACAACATCTTCTGAAGATTTCCCAAAAGTCATTCTTGATCCAAATCCAACGAGTGAAATGGCACAACAGATGCGAGAAATGACCAAAGAATTGGAGGCAATAAAAATTAAACTAGAAAAAAACGAAACTCTTGGGCAAAACCTTCTAAATTTCGAACTAATTCACCACCAACAAGTAACCGATAGTAGCTTTAACAAACCTCATATTGAGCCAATGTCCATAGCGTATGACTACGCTATTGGAGAATTCAATAAAGACCCAAGTATTAAAAACTATTCTTCAATTATTAATAATTGCAGTAGTTGTCATCAGCTTTCTTGTCAAGGACCATTGGTTAAAATAAATAAACTGATGATTAAAAGTCTTTAAAAATTAAGGGCTGTTTTTTCATTACAGATTCAATTTCCTTGATGGTTCTTGGAACACATCCAGAGAGGTTTTCTGGTTCACCATTGGTTATCAAAATATCATCTTCAATCCTTACACCAATATTCCACCATTTGGGATCACAAGGAGAACCTTCCTTTATATAAATCCCTGGTTCAACGGTTATAACTGTATTGGGTTGAAACTCTCCGTAAGTACCTGGATCATGCACATCTAATCCTAAATAATGAGAAGTTCCATGCATAAAATAACGTCTTAATTCAAATGGGGATTTTATTAACCCTATTTCTTGTAATCTTTGCGAGACTACTGTAGTTGCGATGGTATTGGTAATATAAAATGGATTACCCGCCTTACACTCTGCAATTGCTTTGTTCTGCGCTTCTAAAACAATATTATAAATGATTTTCTCTTCCTTGGAATATTTACCATCAACAGGGATAGTTCTTGTCACATCAGCTGTATAACCATGGTATTCTGCACCAACATCACTTAAAAGTAAATGATTTCCTTTCATAGTTTTTCTGTTGGTTGTATAATGTAAAATACAAGAATTTTCAGCAGCTCCTACTATGGATGGATATCCAGGATATTCAGCCCCATTTAATTTAAAAACTGCTTCAACAACAGCCTCTGCCTGAAACTCTTTCATATCTGGTTTTAGTACTTTCATTAACTCGTTTTGAGCATCACATGTTATTGAAATTGCTTTTCTTAGAAGAACTAGTTCTTCTTTGGTTTTAACCTCTCTAAGTTTTGCCATCCAATTTTTTATTTCATTATCGTTAAAATCTTTATTAAATATGTTTTTTAATGAATCTAAATCTGGATAATGATTTTCTTTAAAAGGTTGGTTTGTAAAAACTGTGTCTATAGTAGAGAAATCAATTTTTTCCCAAGAAAACTTGTCAATATTAAAGGACTTTTGAATGCCAAGAACTAGCTCAGAGCCTTTGACCCCTAACTTCTTACCAACCCAAGTCTCTGAATTTTCATTTCTTTGTTTAATTAATAAAAGTTCACCAATAGTATCTACACCAAATATTTGTGGTTTTTTAAAAATAATTAATGCACTGTTGGACTCGTTTAAGCCTGTTAAATAATAAAAACTAGGGTCTTGATGAAATTCATAATCTACATCATTGGCTCTAACCATACTTTTTCCAGAACAGAACACAGCCATTGCTCCACTAGGCATAAAGGTTTTTAAAGCTTTTCTTCTATCTGCATGAAAACTAGCAGGCAGCAGATCTGAATCGTATATACCAAGAGTATCGAACCTTAGGTCAATAGATTGTTTTTTAAACTCTTGGGAATAAAAATTAGATGTAAAAGAAAGTAAGAAAAATATATATAAATAATATTTCATGAATCCTAAACTACAAAAACTAGTAGGATTTTTATGAAATAATTACATAAAACCATTGGCTTTAGCCTCTGCTATAACAGTAGAAATACCTTTTTTGTTTATGGTTCTGATAGCAGATGCAGAAACTTTAAGAGTTACCCACTTATTTTCTTCAGGAATAAAGAATTTTTTAGTTTGAAGATTTGGATAAAACTTTCTTCTAGTTCTTCTTTTAGACTTAGAAACGTTATTTCCAGTGATAACTTTTTTTCCTGTAATTTGACAAACTCTAGACATGGTATTAAAAATTTGAGCTGCAAATTAAGTTCATTTTTATGGGATAAACAAATATCACCTCCTCTTTTTCTGTTGTTGCTTGGCAACTTCTTCTAATCGCTGCTGAAAACGAGATTTCTTTTTAATTTTTTTCTTGTTAGACTCAATCTTTGCTCTGATTTTATCTTCATCTATAAGAAACTTTTTAATTCCCCACATTATACCAATATTCATGATATTTCCACAGAAGTAATAATAACTAAGACCCGCAGAATATTTATTAAAAAAGAAAATAAACATGATTGGCATAAAATACATAATGACTTTCATATTAGGCATTCCAGGCTGGGTTTGTGCTGTCATTTGACTAGAATTGGTAATAGTGTAAATTAAAGTAGATCCTGCCATAAGAAGAGCAAATAGACTAACATGGTCTCCATAAAAGGGAATTTCAAACCCCAAATCTAAAATAGAATCAAAAGAACTTAAATCTTCAGCCCATAAAAAACCCTTATGTCTTAAAGATAAACTTGCTGGAAAATATCTAAATACAGCAATCAAAATTGGCATTTGGATAATCATAGGTATGCAGCCAGCCATTGGATTTACGCCGGTTTGCTTGTATAAAGCCATAGTTTCTTGCTGCTTTTTCATCGCAGCATTTTTATCCGTTTTTCCTTCGTACTTAGCTGAAATTTTATTCATTTCAGGCTTAATAACCTTTGTTTTTGCTGTTGACATGTAGTTTTTATAGGTCAATGGCATAATAACAATCTTAACAATTATAGTAAGAAATAGAATAACCAAACCTATTGAAAACCCAAAAGACATTAAAAATTTGAAAACTGGATCAATAAGGTATCTATTTACCCAAGCGAAAACACTTCCACCTAAATTAATTAGATCTTCCATTTCGTAATCATAAGTTTCCAATATATCATAGTCATTAGGGACGAATAAAAACTTTAAAGGAACTCTGCCCATAGACGGAATAGAAGTCCTTGAAGCATAAGATTTGGTATAATTATCATCCTCTAAATTTCGGTGAACAATTTTTGTTTTACCAAGACCATCTTCACTTAATAGTATTGAAGAAAAGAACTTGTGTTTAAAAGCTATCCAATTTATATTACTTTGGAGATCGTCTTCTTCGTCTGACATCTCAGACAGATAATCTCTTGTACTACCAAAATACCTATACATAATGGTACAAATGTTTCTTTCATCTTCTGCTAATTTCTCAGTCGATAATCCTTTCATGGACCATTTTAAATCAACATCAGATTTTATATCATTTTCAATATTGTGGTAGTTAATTTCAAAATTAACATCATAATTACCATTAGATAAGCGGTAAGAAAATTCAAGATATTTTTCCTCGGAACCAGCATTTGCTCTAAAAACTAAAAGACTATCGTTATTTTTAACCAAATCAAAAAACAAATCACTTGTCTCCACTGGCACCACTTTCTCAGCATCTACTATAGTAAGACTCATTTGAGAAGTTTCTTTTTCAAAAAGAGAAATAGGTTTGTTTTCATCACTGAAAAAACTGTTGTAAGTCCTATACTTATATTGACCGTTTTCATCCAACTCCACCATTTCAGCATTTGTAATTCTTGCCCCTTTGGAAGAAAAAGAAAGCCTTATTTTATCGTTTTCTAGAAAATAATCTTTTTCCTCACCTTTAACTGAACCATAAAAAATTCCGTAATTCTCAATTAATTTCTCATTTTCTTTTTGAGCTAAAAGTTTTTGAAAAATAATATTATCTGTAGAATCTATCTCTATTTCAACATCAGAATTAGTAGTGCTTTTAAATTCTGTTACTTCAGTGCTATTTCCATCAGAAATAACTTCATTTGATTGACTAACTGGGTTAGTGGGACTGGGCTGCTCGTTAGGCTGATTCAAAAACATGAAAGCCATAACTACGGCACCAATTAAAATTAAACCCGTTGTAGTATTTTTATCCATTAATAGAAATTTAGAGCACAAATATATTTTTTCTTAGTCAAAAAAGGGAAGAGAATAACAAATAATACAAAGAATTTATTTAATAAATTTAATAGTATAGTTAATAACTTTGTGAATAAAGGAGACAACTCTTATTACTTAAATAAGGGAACATCAAATATTTTTGTTTAAATATAATTCTAATAATGTTTGCAACTCTATTTGTAAAAAAAAGAATATCTCATAAGGTTTTAGCAAAGCAATTTGTACATAAAACGCTTCGTGCAGTGGATGAAACTTTTGAAGATTTTCTAGATGCAATTTACAATGATTCAGAATTAGAATACTATCCTCAATTAAATTACAAAGATCCTTCAGTTCTTATGCATATAATAATAGCTGGAAATATGAAGTTCTTTGAAAGAATACTTTCTAGCCATGAAGAAAATGCAGTTTGCAATTCTATTATTAAGGAAATGAGTCTGGTTTTTGAGATAGATTTTAATGAAATGAAGGAGAAATTAGAAAATTACAGCTCCTTTATTTCCAGAGTAAATCACCCATCTAAAAATATATTATACGGCATGTCTAAATCTGTATTTTTTAAGTTTAAACTAGGGAAATACCAAGATGATTATTTTGCACAATTGAATACCCCTAATCCTATTTTCTTGAAAAAAATTGATTCCTTAATTGAGAATTACATTTGGGATTGGAAATCGATTTTTGAAAAATGTAAAATAACTTATTAACTAGTTTAGTGCAAAATTCTTAATAGCCATTTCTTTTATATCATTGCCTATTGCTAAACAAGCAGTTGCTGCAGGCGAAGGTGCGTTTAAAACATGAATACTATTGGAAGTATATTCTATTCTAAAATCATCTTTGGTATCTCCATTTTGACTTAACAACAAAGCTCTTACTCCTGCTCTACCAGGTTTAATATCATCCATGGTTAACGATGGAATTAATTTCTGTAAAGTTTTTAAAAATAGTTTTTTAGAGAAAGCTCTTCTATACTCATTAATACCATAAGAGGCATTTTTAAAGAAAAGTTGCCAAGTTCCTCTGTAAGTTAAGGCGTCAAGTGAGTCATTTAGACTAAAATCAGTTTTATTGTAACCTTCTCTTTTAAAACTAAAAACTGCATTTGGACCACATTCAACATCCCCATTCACCATTCTTGTGAAATGAACACCTAGAAAAGGAAAAGCAGGGTCAGGAACAGGATATATAAGATTATTTACTTTGTTTTTTGCATGGTCTTCAAGTTCGTAATAATCCCCTCTAAATCCAACTATTCTCTCCTTAAGTGGTATATCATCGCTCTTGGCTAGTCTATCTGCCTGAAGCCCACCACAAACTATTAAGTACTTTGATTTTATAGTCTTATTCTGTGTTTTAATTATCTTTAAATCTGCTTGGTTTTCAATAGATTTTACTTCCTGAGAAAGCAAGACTTCACTATTCTCATTCCATCCACGAGCAACATCTACCATTTTTTTTGTTGCCAACACATAATCAATTATTCCAGTACAAGGAACCCAAATTCCTGCAATTCCATTTACTTCTGGTTCAATATCCTTTATTTGATTGGCATTAATTTTTTCAATCCCTTCCGTATTATTTTCCAAACCATTTTTATAAATCTTATCTAAAAACTTAAATTCTTTTTCATGAGTAGCAACTACAACCTTTCCACAAACATCGTGGGTGACCTTATACTCCTTTGAGAATTTAACCAACTCATGTCTTCCCAAAACACAATTCCTAGCTTTATTAGATCCTGGAGTGTAATACAATCCTGAATGAATGACCCCAGAATTACTTCCAGACTGGTGTTTTGCTAACTGATCTTCTTTTTCAATAAGAACTAGATTCTTGTTAGGAAAATTCTGTTGTAATTTGTAAAAAGTTGCCGCACCAACAATTCCACCACCAACAATAGCTATGTCGAATATTTTATCCATAGCTTTCTATAGAAATCTCTTCTTTTGGAACTTGAAAAAGTAGTAGCAAACCAACTATAAAAAAAACTACCAATGCTACGATTGAATTTCTCATGCTACCAGTAACCTGTTCTATGAACCCATAAGAAAACATTCCTATTACAATACCCAATTTTTCAGAAATATCGTAAAAGGAGAAGAAAGAAGAAGTGTCTTTAGTTCCAGAGGGAATATATTTTGAGTAAGTACTTCTTGATAAAGACTGTATACCACCCATTACCAAACCAACAAAACCTGAAATAAGGTAAAAATGAATGGGTTCATAAACTAGTAAGGCGCTTAAACACAACAAAATCCAAATGAATACTACCAATTTCAATGCAAATAAATTCCCTTTAAACTTTGAGATTTTGGAAAGTAAAATAGCTCCTGGTATTGCAATTAATTGTATAAGTAAAACACCTATAATCAAGCCCATCTTGGCATTAGCACCTTCCCCCCAATTTACTTCTTTGGTGCCAAAGTATACAGCAACCAACATTATGGTTTGTACTGCCATACTGTAAACAAAAAAAGAGTAAATAAACCTTTTAAGTCTCTTAGTTTTCATAATATACAACCTTACCTTGTTCAGCTCCAAAATCCCTTTTTGATAAGTGGATTTGTCCTTAATTCTAATTTTCTTACCCCTGGGAAGATTTTTGAAAGTAATTTGAGAAAAACAAAACCACCACAAACCAGTTAGTGCGAAACATAATCTTGTATAAAAAGCACGCTCACTTTCTTGAGCGTTAAAAATTAAGACTAAACAAAGTACTAGTAAAATAACACTACCAAAATAACCCATAGAAAAACCACGGGCAGACAAACTATCGTGGTCTTTTTTTTCTGCTATTTCAGGTAGAAAGGCATTGTAAAAAACCAAACTACTCCAAAAACCTATTCCAGCCATCACAAACAACAACATACTTATTTCCAGGTGGTTTTTATCAAAGAAGGAAAGAAGCACGCAACAAAAAGAACCTAAATAACAAAAGAATTGCATGAAAGATCTTTTGTTACCGGTAGAATCTGCAATTCCTGATAAGACAGGAAGAATTAGAACTAATAATAGAAAATAGCAGGAGCTTAATATAGTAATTAGAGCAGTGTTGATAAACTCAAATCCAAAGAAAATAACTTTTTCATCTACATAGCCCTCGTAAAAAACTGGAAAAATTGCACTGGAAATTACCAAAGGATATACCGAATTTGCCCAATCGTAAAAAGTCCAGGCTTTTTGAATTTTCTTATTAGATTTTAGCATTAAATTATTTGATTATAATAAACTCAACCCTTCTATTTTTGGCCATACTAAACATAGAAGCTCCCTTGGAAGCAGGTTGGTCAGAACCTAAATCCTCAGCAGTAATTCTATCTAAAGAAATTCCATTTTTTAATAAAAAATCCTTTACTGATTTTGATCTGTAATTACCTAAATTTTTTAAAATTTTGTTTTCTGGATCATCATTTATAGCTTTTTTTTCTAAATTATCAATATGTCCGTTTAACTGTAATTTCAAATCTGGATTATTTTTTAAAATATCTATTACATTATTTAAATTGTTATCGAACATAGGGTCTACAGAATAACTCTCTACATCAAAATATATCGAATACTTTTTAAGTTTTACATCAATTGGTAATTTTTCGTCCACCTGGACATCAAGATGGTATACAATGGATTCTCTTTTCTTTTTTTGTCCTTTGTTACAGTCGCATAAATCAGGATCTTCTACTAAAAAAAGCTCAACATTATCTATATAATAATATGCGTTAGGAGATTGAATCCCAGGAAAATCATTAGACTTAGTAAGTTTTTCATATTCGGTATCCTTATTATTAAAAAAATTACCTATTGTGATATACTTTTCTTTTCCATCTGCTTGGTAAACCCCGCAAACAGTTTCCCACTTATATCTTGACTTGTATATTTTACTTTTTTCATTGGTTACCACAGCAGATAATTCTGCTTTATCATTGAAAATAATATCGCCTTTTTTATCTAGAGTAACTGGCTCTTCACTGATGTAAGCTCCTATATTGTCGATTGCGTATTTACTTAAATCTGATAAACTCACTTGGATATTTACGCAGTAGTTAAGTCCACTAGCAAGTGGTTTAATAAGCATAGATTGAATGTATGTTCTAGGTTTTTGGTTATTGTAACTATAAGTTAATATTCCAGCATAATTTTCCCCTTCTTTAGGAAATTCCTTTCCATAAATATTTTCAGGTGTGCCAATATCTCCAGGAATACTACTTGAAAAAAGATCTGCTTTTAAGGAGGTAGGAGAATACCAATCTTTGGCAACATTAATTTGGTTTAATTTTTTAAGCTTTCCATCTATACTTTCAAAACTTGGATTAAGAACCAAATTATTATCTTCTTGTGTTTTATAAGAATTTAATGACAATAATAGGAACAAGGTATAAACTAATTTAATTCTCATTTTTAGTTGTTTGATTTAACACTTTCTATAAAACATTTAACTTTCTCTGGATCTGTATCTGGATAAACTCCATGCCCCAAGTTAGCAATATGTCTATTGCCAGCAAAGTTATTAAGCATTTCTTTGGTCTTTTTCTCTATAAGTTTAAAATCTCCATACAAAACACAAGGATCTAAATTCCCTTGTAAAGTCTTTGTATTAGCAAATAAATTAATTGCTTGACCAATATCCATAGTCCAGTCTAAACCAATTGTATTACAATTTAAATTTTTCATGCTTTGAAGAGCAAAAAAAGCTCCTTTACTGAAAACAGTAAGAGGAACATCATTAATAGCATCACATATTCTATGGACATATTTCATGCCAAATTCGTTGTAATATTCTGGAGATAATATCCCTGCCCAAGAATCAAAAATTTGCAATAAATCTGCTCCTGCATTAATTTGCAATTTCAAATATTCAATGGTAGTAATCGTAATTTTATCCAAAAGTAAATGGGCTAGTTCTGGCTCTCTATACAAAAAACTCTTTGCTTTACTAAATGTTTTAGAACCTTGACCTTCTATCATGTAGGCAAATATTGTCCATGGAGCACCAGCAAAACCTATTAATGGAACACGTTGAGAAAGTTCATTTTTAGTGATTTTTATTGCTTCAAAAACATATGATAAGTGGTCTTGTAAATTAGAGGTGTTTAAAGCATCAATATTGGCTTTACTTTCAATAGTTTTTGGAAAGTAAGGCCCTTTTTTTTCTATCATTTCATAGGAAAGCCCCATGGCTTCTGGAATTACCAAAATATCTGAAAAAATAATTGCTGCATCAACTCCTAGAATATCTACTGGTTGAATTGTAACCTCTGCAGCCAAATGCGGGGTTTCTACCAATTCTTTAAACCCACTTAATGAATTTCTTATTTTTCTATACTCAGGAAGAATTCTACCTGCTTGTCTCATCAACCAAACTGGGGTTCTTTCAATATTTTTACCATTTGCAGCTCTAAGTATAAGATCATTCTTTAAATTCATGGTGTAAATGTATAAAAGACTCTCATTAAAAAATATATTGTGTAAAACAAGTTCAATAAATCTTATTGTTTTTTGTTGCTTTTTCTTGAGCTTCCAAAATAACTGGTCCCAAACCAATGTAACAAATAATTATTCTAACGATACTATTGTAGTAGTAATTACTAATGAAAATAAAGAATTAAGAGGTTTATTAATAAGTGAAGATTATAATTCATTAACTGTTCAAATTGCCAATGAGAATAAAAAGTTTAATAAAAATGAAATTAAATCCTACAGGTTTATTACAAGAAATCAGATAAAATCTATAAAAGAATTTAAAAACCCAAACCCTATATATACAAAGTATTGTTATTTTCCATCTGCTTATATAACAGAGAGGGGGAATGTAAATACAAACTCCCATTACTTTTTAACAAGTAATTCAAAAATAGGAGTTCACGAAAATTTTGAAATTTCAGTTGGAAATATATTTATATATAATGTGTTTTCTTCACTTACCTATTCAAAAAAAATAAACAATTCCTTCACTACTGGAATATCTCTTATTGGCAGTATAAATCTACTAACTAACTTAAATGGAATTAATGAATTTAATAGTTGGGGTTTTTTACCAAGAATCACTTATGGAGATAGTTTTCAAAACACAACAATTGGAATGATAGGATATCACCTTCCATTTTTAGAGGAGTTTTATTACGGAGGATATTTGGCAAGTCAAAAGAAACTAGCAGAAAGATTTACTCTAGCAGGTGAAATAGTTGGAATCACAGTAGATGGAATTCAAATAGGATTAATTAATAATATTATAATAAATTTTGCTAGAAATTTTAGAGAAAACTGGAGTTTCGGAATCACAGTTATAAATATGGAAGCAATTAATAATGCTTTAGGAATTGACGCAATTGTAGTTCCATATATAGGACTGCAAAAAAAGTTCTAGTTATTTAGAAAGTAGAACATAGCCTTTCAAACTCTTTTCCTCTCCAGATTGGCTGTCTACTAAATCTATCTTCCATATATATGCATCTGATGATAATGCATTGTTTTGGTACGTACCATCCCATTTCTCATTGAAATTATTCGTGCTAAATATCAACTCACCCCACCTATTAAATATCTTAAAACTATAATTCTCCACCGATATCTTATCTCCCACTGGAAAAAAACTATCGTTCAACCCATCCCCATTCGGAGTAAACGAATTTGGCAAGAAAAATGCATACTCCCCCTCTACTATCTGGGTCCCATAAACCGTATCTGAACATCCATTCTGATTCTCTACATACAACTGTATATAATATTGTTGCTCTATTAATCCTGAAAAATTATATACAGGATTCTGCACATAATCACTGCCTATCATCGTATTGGTACTATCATAAAACGTCCAATCAAAATATACAACATCTGCACTCGATGTATCTACAAACTGTACCGCAGGTGACAGAATTGAAGCAGGGTTAGGACGCGAAGTAAATCCAGCTACTGGATAATCGTACACATCTATGTAATTAAAATATGTAGTATCATTAGAACAACCATCCGAATTCGTGACATCTAAAGTAACATGGTACGATCCTGGAGTATTGTAAATCGTTACTACAGTATCTAAATTATTGGAATAAAATCCATTCCCAAGGTCCCAATCACAACTCGCTACCTGAGAAACAGCAGTATTATTATAAAAATATATCTCTACTGGCCAACACCCACTTGATGTGTCAGATGAAAAATCTACCGTAGGTAAATCATACCAACTAACTAAAATAGAATCAGAACTCTCCGGCGTCTCACAATTATCACTAATAGTCAAATAGTAATAAGTAGAATTGCTTACAGGTGATACATTTAAACTGCTTTGAGAACCTATAGACATTCCATTATCTAGTGTCCATGAGTAGTTATAAGGTCCTCCATTACCGCCAAAAGTAGTAACACTAATATTTAAACTATCATAGGGGCATACTGAAACAGAGGATAAAGAATTAGTCAATATTGGGGGATTAAGAGCTACTAATACCGAATCGAAGTCAGATACGCAGTTGAAAGAATCTATAACACTAACTTTATAATATTGTGAATAAGTAGGAGAAACATCATGAGGTCCATTGCCACTTATACCATTCCAACTATAACTGTAAGGAAGTGTTCCACCTGTCGCTGTTACACCAACTGTCGCTGTACCTCCAATACAAATTATAGTATCGTTACTCATAGAAAGAACCATAGGAACACCATCAGGGATAATAATCATAGTATCTGCGTAACATCCAGCTGTATCTAAAGACCTTATTACATAACTACCAGCACTTAAACTATCAAAAAGAAAAGAAGATATTACATTGCTATCTGAAAAAAGAACATTTGTATAATTTCCATCTATAAGTTGAATGATCCATGGCGGACCATCGATTCCCCCAGGGACTCCAGAGATAGAAGCATCACTACCACCGTAACAGGTCAAACTATCCACAGTAGGAATTGGAGCAAGACAAGGGCCTGGACAAATTGGCTCAATAAACGAACTAGTAGATAAACTACAGGCGTTATCATTGGTAAAGTAAGCGGTAATTGCACAGCTTTGATTGCCACTACTGTAAATATTATTTATGTTATAATTTAGTGGGCTAGTGTATGGAGGATTATAAATTACAGAATCTCCAGAGCAATTTTTAACAACTAAAGATCCAAAAAGAGGTGCATTATTAAATTCTATAACGCCACTAATATCATAAGTGCCAGACAAAGAATCACAAGATGTAACACTTGCATTAATGTAAGTCATGTCGCATGGATTTAAAACATTACAATTTGTACCACCAGAACCACCTGACTGAACAAGAGATATATTTTGAACCACATTTGCATAATTGGTTACTAAAAGAACATAAACCTCACCAGCTAATGCATTAGAAATGGAAGGTGTTTCGATATTTGAAGCAGAATAGCTACATCCCTGTTGGGTACAAACTGGGCCAAAAAAACCTCCGCAACCAGCTGGTAAATCTGGAACTATGTCAGCAGCAGAATAAGAATTACAATTTGCTACAGCATTCAATAAATTTGGAAAAGGACCCCACATAATAAAATCTATATCTTGAGCTGCAGAAAGAGTCATGGAAAGACTTCCAGATTGAGATATCTCTAAATAATACCATGCTGGATTAGGGGAAGAAAACAAACAACCATAATTATTTCCGGGATTAGATGTACTTGCATCTGGAACTCCGCTATTGGCTTGAAAAGTTAAACCAGTATTTGTACAAATCCCAGACATATTTGCACAATTTGTATTGGTTTGACCATTTAGACTAAAACAAAACAGACTTAAAGTAAATATTAAAAAAAATCTCATTTTTCAGTAAGTTCTAATTTTCTTCGTCTTAAAAGTACGAGTTCATATTTAATTCTTTTAACCCAAATTTTATTATTTACATCATTGGAGTCAATTGCCTGTAATTTAGTATTGTAAGCAGTAATCATTGAACTAACATGATCTATCCCAAAGGATTTAATATTATCTTCTAAAGAATTGTAAGTTTTTCTTTCACCACTCTCTACAAATATTAAAGTATTAGATTTTTGATTGGTAGATTGGGATATAATTGAAAAAGAAGAGAAACAAAAAAGAACTAAAAGTAAAATTGCATTTAGTGTTAAAGAAATTGAAAATGATGTGAATTTCATATTCTAAATATAGTGAAACTCATCAATAATGCATTAACTATCTAGACAATAGCACATAACCTTTCAAACTCTTTTCCTCTCCAGATTGGCTGTCTACTAAATCTATCTTCCATATATATGCATCTGATGATAATGCATTGTTTTGGTACGTACCATCCCATTTCTCATTGAAATTATTCGTGCTAAATATCAACTCACCCCACCTATTAAATATCTTAAAACTATAATTCTCCACCGATATCTTATCTCCCACTGGAAAAAAACTATCGTTCAACCCATCCCCATTCGGAGTAAACGAATTTGGCAAGAAAAATGCATACTCCCCCTCTACTATCTGGGTCCCATAAACCGTATCTGAACATCCATTCTGATTCTCTACATACAACTGTATATAATATTGTTGCTCTATTAATCCTGAAAAATTATATACAGGATTCTGCACATAATCACTGCCTATCATCGTATTGGTACTATCATAAAACGTCCAATCAAAATATACAACATCTGCACTCGATGTATCTACAAACTGTACCGCAGGTGACAGAATTGAAGCAGGGTTAGGACGCGAAGTAAATCCAGCTACTGGATAATCGTACACATCTATGTAATTAAAATATGTAGTATCATTAGAACAACCATCCGAATTCGTGACATCTAAAGTAACATGGTACGATCCTGGAGTATTGTAAATCGTTACTACAGTATCTAAATTATTGGAATAAAATCCATTCCCAAGGTCCCAATCACAACTCGCTACCTGAGAAACAGCAGTATTATTATAAAAATATATCTCTACTGGCCAACACCCACTTGATGTGTCAGATGAAAAATCTACCGTAGGTAAATCATACCAACTAACTAAAATAGAATCAGAACTCTCCGGCGTCTCACAATTATCACTAATAGTCAAATAGTAATAAGTAGAATTGCTTACAGGTGATACATTTAAACTGCTTTGAGAACCTATAGACATTCCATTATCTAGTGTCCATGAGTAGTTATAAGGTCCTCCATTACCGCCAAAAGTAGTAACACTAATATTTAAACTATCATATGGACATACAGTTGTATCTGAAGATGAATTTATAATTATTGGTGGATTAAGAGCTACTAATACCGAATCATAATCCGAAACACAGTTGAAAGAATCTACCACGCTAACTTTATAATATTGTGAATAGGTAGGAGAAACATCATGTGGTCCATTACCAATTATACCATTCCAATTATAACTATAGGGAAGTGTTCCACCTGTCGCTGTTACACCAACTGTCGCTGTACCTCCAATACATATGATAGTGTCGTTGGTCATCGAAACAACCATGGGAATACCATCGGGAATGGTAATCATAGTATCTGCATAACACCCAGCTGTATCTAAAGACCTTATTACATAACTACCAGCACTTAAACTATCAAAAAGAAAAGAAGATATTACATTACTATCAACTGCAAAAGTATTGATATAAGAAGCATCCATTAGGTGAATAATCCATGGTGGACCATCGATTCCGTCAGGGACACCAGATATAGAAGCATCGCTACCACCATAACATGTAAGTCCATCCACAATTGGAATTGGCTTATCACAGGTATCGCATAATGCTGAAATAAAAATACTTGCAGTGTCTGTACATCCACCATTTAAATCGGTTGCAACAACTGTATAATAAGTACTTACCATTGGAATTGCAAAAGGGTTTTGATCTGTTGTACTTGAAATAAAAGAAGGTGGAGTCCATTGAAATGTAAAATTATTTGGGTCTGGAATTGTAGGACAAGTTTTAAATTTAGTTACCGGTCTTTTATTTTCTACACCAGTTGGTGACCCACTAAAAGAACAAGCAGCTGTTAAATCACTTCTGTAATAAATAGCAGAATTATATGGGGTTATTTTATAAGGTGTAGACCAATTATAGGTATAAGTTCCATTGTTAAGATTGTTAAAACACACTTCTACAATTAGGTTGGATATTCCATCCCATTCATATGCTGTGGTAAATTGAAAATCGTTCCATCCCATAGCTACATTAATATTCTGGGGACTAAATACAGTAGATAGTCCAGATTGCCAAGTGTTAATAGAATTTTGATTGGTACATCCCATTCTAATAGTAAATCCATAGAAATTACTTGTAGCTCCATTTTGGGATACTGTTTCCCATCCAATTTCAGTTATTTTACCTCCAGAAAAACCAGCAGCTTGTAATTCAGAAGCCTTAAATAAATATTGTTGTTTTGCGTTTTTATAATAATGTCCAAAAGGAGCTGGATAAGCAAATTGTCCGTTAGTTCCATTATTGGTTCCTAAAGTTTGAAAAGAAGTTGGAGCATTACAAGAAGTTGCGCCGCTTGGACCACAAAGAGCTGGTACTCCACCACCCAAAGCAACATTCATAAAAACAGTATCTCCACATAAAATATTAGTGTCATTGGCAGTTAGGGTAATATCAGGTGAATAGGCAGGATAAACATCAATAATTAATGAATCCTTTTTTACGCATCCTAAGTTGCTTGTTATCGTAACTTCATAATCAAATAAACCAGGCATAGAAGAATTAAATTCTGGATCTGCAATATTGGCATTGGATAAAAAATTTGGAGGATCCCATTGATATGTATAATTACCAGGGGGAGAAGGAACTGTATTAAACTGAATGGAGGAATTTAGGCAAGTAGTATTTCCAGACTGGGTTAAAGAATAATTAAAATCTGGGACAACTGTAACTTCAACTGTATCAATATTTGTACATCCTCCAGAAAGATTACTAACAACTTTATAAATTGTTGTAAAAGCAGGGTTTGCAACAGGATTGGGACATCCATTACAAGAAAAGTTATTACCAATGCTTATAGGATCACCAGTTATAATAGACCAGTTGAAATTAGATCCACCAGTTGCATTCAATGGTGTTCCTACTCCTTGACACATTGTAAAATCAAGACCAGCATAAGTACTAGATATTACTGTAAGTCCAATGGCTGAAGAGGTAGTTCCTACAATTGGACATGCATTGTCATTTACTGTAACACTAATTGTACTAAAAGGGTTTGCTCCTGGTAAAACTGCCATACAAAACGTAGCAGTAACCGGTGAGAAATAACCATTTTGACTTAAAGTTGCACCAGGAAAAAGCTGACTAATATTAGAATTTACAAAAACAGAATCTGTAGCATTATTATCAGTAAATACCATCTCAAAACAAATACTATCTCCCTCACAAGCCTGGATATCAAATGGTCCAGTTAATATAGCTGTTCCTGAAAAATTAGTAATTCCTCCAGATGGAGGCGAAGGACCAATATTGGTACATGATATAATTTCAAACTGAAAATCTTGTATAATACTACCTACTAAATTTCCATTAGAATCGAATTCTTCTATCAATACAGCTACTACGAAATTTCCAAGAATTGTTGGGGTAAAAGTTATTTCCCCAGTAACTGGATTAATATTTATTCCATTAATAGGAGAAGCGCCTGAATAACCAGCATTGTAAGGCACATTTCCATTGGGTCCTGTCATTGCACTGATTAATGAATAGTGAAGTGAATCACCATCTGGCTCATAAACACCAAAATTATAAATCACAGGTTGATTATTGCAATTGTAGGGAATGGGTTGCGAAGTAATAACAGGTGAAGAATTGGTAGGTGCAGTTATACTATTAAGAACAGTTTCCCAGTAATAATTATTACTTCCACCTGCAGCATTAACAGATGTATTTCTACAACATCCATCCCAGGCAAATACCCAACTATCGCATCCTCCAGGAAGAGTTATTGTATCTCTCCAAACATGCATGTATACACCTGGAAATCCTCCTCCATTACATTCACTTTGACCTATCATTTGTAAACATAGTTGTGAAACTTCATCTTGGAAGACTACATTAGGCAAATTAATATTAGGAGAAGATAATCCACAGCTATTGGAAACCATTAATGTTTGAGGTGTATTTCCCATAAAGGCAGTTCCGCAGTCTTCAAATACTGTGAGGGTTACAACAAAAGTATTTGGACCAATGTTTTCGTAGGTAATATTTCCTCCAGGCACATGTGTAGCCTTGATTTCATCAGTAAATGAAATTATAAGAATTAGTAATAAAAGAAATCTAAAATATTTTAACACATCATAAATTTACGGAAAGAATTAGATTTATAAAATATCTTAAGATAATAATTATTATGAAAAGATATTATAATCTAAAGTTCCCTATATAATCATACGTTATTTTTTAAGAAAAGGTTTGGTATTTTTAATATTAGTATGGAAAAACCAATTAAACAATTAGAAAAAGAATTATTTACTTGTTTTTTTCTGATTTTTAGCTAATTCTTTACCCACAAATGTACCCTCAATTATTTGTTGTTGAAAATCTTTCATTCCTCCCGGTGTGTGAGGAACCATAACTGTGTTGTTATTTTCATTGGCACCAATTGCTGTTAGGGTATCAAAATATTGTGTCATTAAAACAAACTGCATAATTTCTTGAGGATCTACATCCTGTAAAGCTTTTTGAAAATCTTCAACAGACTCTTTAAAACCCCTTACAATTTCTAACCTTTGGGCAGCAATACCCTCACCAGATAGTCTTTTAGAATCAGCTTCAGCCTCAGCTCTTTTTACAATTCTAATTTTTTCACCTTCGGCCTCTTGAAAAGCAGCTTCTTTGTCTCTCATGGCAGCATTAATTTTATTCATGGATGCTTTAACCAATTCATCTGGATTTATATCTGTAATAAGTGTTTTAACAATTTTATATCCATATTGACCCATCTGGGAAGAAATATTGTCTCTAACTGCCAAAGCAATATCATCTTTTTTACCAAAAACATCATCCAACCCTAACTTCGGAACTTCAGCTCTTACTTCATCGAAAATATAAGAAGCAATTTGACCATGAGGATCATCTAACTCATAAAATGCTTCGTAAACTTTTTCATCTATTACCCTATACTGAACAGATATTTTTAAAATAACAAATACATCATCTAAAGTTTTGGTTTCTACGTCTACATCCAACTGCTGAATTCTCAAATTCTCTTTGGAAGCAATAACTTCTATGAAAGGAATCTTAAGTTTTAAACCAGGCTTAGAAATCCTATTAAATTTTCCTAGTCTTTGGATAACCCAAGCTTGACGTTCTGGAATTATCATAATGGATTTCAATAATAAAAATATAGCTACGGAATATAAAAATATGTTGATGTATATCATAAATTAAGATTTAAAAACAAATTAGTAAAAAGAATTAGAGATTAATAACATTTTCAGAAATTTCTTTAAGACTATCTACAGAACCAAAACTATTATTATCAATGACAATATTTGCGTCTGTAGTTACCTTACCTATAGAAACGTAAGGAACTCCACTTAATTCTATTTCACTTTTAAAAGAATCTAATTGTTCACTTTTAACTGTCACCACAACTCTTCCCTGCGATTCGCCAAATAAAAATGCATCTTTTCTAATTGTCTTTTGTGTTGATATTTCACATCCTAAATTAGAAGACATCGCCATTTCAACCAACGAAACAAATAACCCACCGTCTGCACAATCATGTGCTGCATTAATTAGTTTTTTACGGATGATGTTGGAAACACATTTATGAAGGTTAAATTCTTCATCCAAATTAAAATACGGTGCTGGAGAAGCCTCTATTTTATGGTATTTGACTAAGTATTCGGAGGATGCAATATCCTCAATTACTTTTCCAATTAAAAATATATGGTCAGTATCAGATTTAAAGTCTAAGCTCATTATATTTCTAACATCTTCCATAAGTCCTATCATTCCTATGGTAGGAGTGGGAAAAACAGGTACTTCTTTTCCATTGACAATAGATTGGTTGTAAAAACTTACATTGCCCCCTGTAACAGGCGTAGAAAACTTCTCACATGCTTTTGACATTCCTTTAATAGCACCAACAAATTGCCAATAGGATTCCGGATGATATGGATTTCCAAAATTTAAACAGTTGGTGATAGCGGATGGTTCCCCACCGGTTACAACAATATTTCTAGCTGCTTCAGAAACTGCAATTGCTGTTCCTTTTTCTGGATCTGCATGAACATATCTTGAGTTACAGTCCACTGACATTGCAATTCCCTTTGTGGTGCCTTTAACCAAAGCAACCCCAGCATCTGATGGATGATTGGTAGAAACATTATTGGTCCCGACCATACTATCGTACTGTTCATAAATCCATTTTTTAGAGGCAATATTTGGCTGACTAAAAAGAAATTTACCAACTTCAACCAAATTTTCTGGCTCTTTTACATCCTTAATATCAAAATCTTGGTACTTTTTAAAATAAGAAGGTTCTATATACTCTCTTTGGTATTGTGGAGCTCCTCCTCCCAAAACTAAAGAAGATGGAGGCAAACTAGCTACACAATTACCATCTTTATAAAACTCTAATAAATCCCCTTCAATTACTTCCCCAATAAGCTCACAATTTAAGTCCCACTTTTCAAAAATTTCTTTTACTATATCTTCCTTTCCTTTTTCAACTACTACTAGCATTCGTTCTTGGGATTCAGAAAGCAATATTTCCCAATCTTTCATATCTGATTGTCTTGTCGGTACCTTATCTAAATCTATCTTCATTCCTACATTTCCCGCAGCACTCATCTCGGAAGAAGAACATGTAATTCCTGCAGCGCCCATATCTTGCATTCCTATTACTGCATCAGTCTTAGACAATTCTAGAGAAGCTTCAAGTAATAATTTTTCTTGAAAAGGATCCCCTACTTGCACTGCTGGCAAATCATCCATAGAATCTTCTGTCATATCTTTAGATGCAAAGGCTGCTCCATGAATACCATCTTTCCCTGTAGAAGAACCAACTATAAATACTGGATTACCAACCCCAGTAGCTGTTGCTGAAATTAGATTATCAACACTCATTATTCCTGCTGAAAAGGCATTTACTAAAGGATTTTGGTCGTAGCTTTCATCAAAAGAAACTTCACCGGAGAGTACTGGTATTCCAAAAGAATTTCCGTAGTCTCCAATACCCTTAACTACACCTTTCAAAAGCCATTTAGTTCTAGTATTTTCAAAAGGGCCAAATCTTAAAGAATTCATTTGAGCAATTGGTCTAGCTCCCATTGTGAAAATATCTCTATTAATACCACCTACGCCGGTTGCTGCCCCTTGATATGGTTCTAAGGCACTAGGGTGATTATGAGACTCTATTTTAAATGCACAAGCAAGTCCATCGCCAATATCTACTAACCCAGCATTTTCTTCCCCTGCCTTAACCAACATATGAGGACCATCTTTAGGTAATTTTTTGAGCCAATAGATTGAGTTTTTATAAGAGCAATGTTCTGACCACATTACAGAGTAAATACTTAATTCTGTAAAATTAGGAGTTCTACCTAAAATTTCACAAATGTGGGTGAATTCTTCTTTTTTTAATCCCAACTCTACTGCTTGTTCAGCAGTGGCTGGTTTATTTTGCTGATTATTAGACATAATAAATTATAAGCAACAAAAATAATTAAAGAATGAAATGAAGCGCCCAAAATTTTATTGATTTACTAACATTATATTAAGGATTGTAATTATTGTACTTAAGAGCTAATAACTAGACTAATATTTTATTAAAAATAGTGGCAAAGGTTCCACCTTAAACATAAATATTAAATACAGTTATACAGCACTTGCTTATTTTTTATAAATTGGAGGAATTAACATATTCCACTGACTCCTACAATTTATATCTGCTTAATTTTAATTGGGTTATTAAAACTTAAATTTTTCAATTCCAAAGGTATTTCTAGGACTGAAATTGTTGGTGCTTTTCTCTTAAAACTTTCTGGTGGAATAATACTATATTTAATCTATACCAAGTATTATACCCAAAGACATACAGCAGATATATTTAAATATTACGACGACAGCTTAGTACTTTATCATTCTTTCTTTAAAAACCCAATAGATTTTTTTAAAATCATTCTTGGCTTAGATTTTAATAGAGAATATTTTTCATTTAATTATTATATGGAAATGAATAATTGGGATACTTCTTATAAAAACTCATTAATGAATGAGTCTAGACTCTTAATTAAGATAAATGCAATTTTAAATATAATTGGATTAAAAAATTATTTTTTTAACTCCATCACATTTATTCTAATGGCATTTATCGGTGAATTTTTAATATTTAAAAGTTTAATAGTTAAATTCAAATTTAAAAATCCAAAGATTTTGTTTTGGTCATTGTTGTTGTTTCCAAGTATTTTTCTTTGGAGCTCTGGAATATTAAAAGAACCATTGATAATTTTATCATTTGGACTAATAGTTAATTCTCTTATTGTTAAAAGAACAAAATGGATGAATGTAAGTTCATTTATAATAGCTGCATTAATTATTTTTAAGGTTAAGTTTTATATTTTTATTTGCTTTTTCCCAGCTTTAACTTCTTATATAATTTCTGAAAAAACAAAATTTAAACCTCCTAGAATAATATTTACAGTTTGTGCAATTATAGCTGTAATAATCTTCGCAATGGGAAAAATGAATAACTCTTATAATCCATTAAAAATTCTTTCTCAAAAGCAAAATGACTTTATAACGTTGAGTGAATTATTTGATACCGGTAGTGCTTATAAAATAATTCCAATTGAACCAAGTATAACTTCATTAATTAAAGCAATTCCAATGGGCGCAATCAATGGTTTTTTTAGGCCCTTTCCAAATAATATAAATAATTTATTGCAGCTTTTTCTATTGATAGAAAACATGTTATTGTATTTAATGGTTTTATATTTGTTATTCAAAATACTTTTTTTAAAAATTAAAATAAATCAAGATGTTAAAAATGTCTTATGGAATTCTTTATTTTTCATTATCATGCTTTTTATATTAACTGGAGTTTCTACGCCAGTTATTGGCGCACTTGTTAGATATAAAGTTCCTGGGCTGTTATTTCTAATAATTGTAATAAATTTAATGTATGATCAATTTAAAAAAAATCCAACTAAGTAGAATAGCTGTAATTTTTACAATATATTTTTTATTAGCATGTAAAGAAAAAATTGAAGTTGATTTTATCTCCCACAACGGAACTATTTTTTCAATGGATGACAACTATAACATTTATGAGGCTATAGCAATAAAAAATGGGAAAATTTTAGCTCTCGGAAAAAATGATCAAATACTAAATAAATATTCCTCCATTGAAACCATAGATTTAAAAGGCTTATTTGCGTATCCTGGATTTATAGATGCGCATTGTCACTTTCTAGCTTATGGTCTTCAACAAGGAATGGTAGATGTTTCAGGTGCCAATTCTTTTCAAGAAACAATCGATATTCTCCAAAAAAATATAGATAAACAAAACAAAAATTGGCTAATTGGATATGGATGGGATCAAAACCAGTGGAAAGATAAAAACTGGCCAAACAACAAGTTTTTGAATGAGCATTTTAAAGATTTAAATATTGTTCTTCATAGAATAGATGGACACGTTATTATGGCAAATGAAATGGCTATTAAAACTGCTAAAGTTGCATTAGACACAACAATTGAAGGAGGATACATTGAAAAAATTGACGAAAAAATCACTGGTTTATTTGTAGACAATGCAATGAATTTAATTTTGGAAAAAATTCCTAAACCTGATGAATCTTCTAAAAAAAAGGCTTTGTTAAAGGCACAAGAAGATTGTTTATCACTGGGACTAACTACAGTAGATATTGCAGGGCTCAACAAAGAAGATGTAGAACTTATCGACAAACTCCAAACGTCTAAAGAATTAAAAATAAAAGTTTTTGCAATGCTTTCGGATGATGAAAATAATTTCAAGTACTTCTTAGATACTTTAGCAGAGCCCTACAAGACAAATAAATTAAATGTTCGTTCTTTCAAGTTTTTTGCAGACGGTTCTTTAGGTTCAAGAGGGGCTTGTCTTTTAAAGCCTTATTCTGACCAGAAAAAAACTTATGGGATGCTATTGCAAAATCAAAAAGTTTATGAAGAAAAACTTGCTAAAATTAAAGAATTAGGATTTCAAGCCTGTACCCATGCAATTGGAGACTCGACCAACAGGACAGTTTTAAAATCCTATGCTAAAATTCTAGAATCATCCAATGATTTAAGATGGAGAGTAGAACATGTTCAATGCATTAATCAAAATGACATAAACTATTTTAATCAATACAATATAATACCATCTGTTCAACCTACCCATGCTACATCTGATTATTCGTGGGCTGCACTAAGACTTGGTGAAAAAAGATTAAAAGAATGCTATCAGTACCAAACACTTTTGGAACAAAATTTTTTAATTGCTCTTGGAACCGATTTTCCAGTTGAAAAAATCAATCCGATTTATACATTTTATGCTGCAGTTTTTAGGAAAAACAATATGGGAAAACCATTAAGTGGATTTCAAAAAAATGAAGCTTTGAATAGAATTAATGCGCTTAAAGGTATGACTATATGGGCTGCACTTGCAAACTTTGAGGAATCTGAAAAAGGGAGTTTAGAAATTGGAAAATCTGGAGACTTGGTGGTTTTAAACACAGAAATTTTAAGCCAAGAGGAAAACGACATTTTAAATACTAAAGTTCTGTACACAATAATTGATGGTGAAAATGTCTATAATTATTAGTAAGATTCTTTTTTAAATGTTAAATATGTCTTAAATACAACACTGATTTCTTTCAAATAGAAGTATTTTTCTAAATTTGCAAAACTTTGATTTATTCTATGCTAGATAATAAAGAAAAATTTATTGGAGAAGGATTAACTTACGACGACGTACTTTTAGTACCTGCTTATTCTGAAAATTTACCTCATGAAGTGAATTTGGGATCCAAATTCACTAGAAATATAGTCATAAATACGCCCATTATTTCTGCTGCTATGGATACAGTTACTGAGCATGAGCTAGCCATATCTATTGCTCAACAAGGTGGAATTGGAGTTATTCATAAAAACATGTCTATTGAAAGACAAGCCAATGAAGTTAGAAAAGTTAAAAGATCTGAAAGTGGAATGATATTAGATCCTATTACACTTAACGAAGAAGCTTTAGTAGGAGATGCCTTGAGATTAATGGCTGAAAACAAAATTGGAGGAATTCCGGTAATAAGTAAAGAAAGAAAGTTAAAAGGTATTGTAACGAATAGAGATTTAAGATTCGAAAAAAAATTAAATAAAAAAATTGTAGAAGTAATGACTACAGAAAATCTAGTTACTGCAAATGAAGATGTTGATTTAGTAAAAGCGGAGAATATTCTTCAAAACCATAAAATTGAAAAATTGCCAGTTATAGATAAAAATGATTTTTTAGTAGGTTTAATTACATTCAAAGATATCATCAAAGTAAAGCAACATCCAAATAGCTGTAAAGATAAGTTTGGTAGATTAAGAGTTGCTGCCGCTGTAGGGATATCCAAAGACACTTTTGAAAGAATTGAAGCTTTGGTAAAATCAAGTGTTGATGCAATAGTTATCGATACCGCCCATGGACATTCTAAAGGTGTAATTGATTTATTAAAAGAGGTTAAAAAACAATATCCAAACCTTGATGTTGTGGTAGGGAATATTGCTACTGGTGAAGCAGCATTAGATCTTGTTCGAGCAGGAGCAGATGCAATCAAAGTAGGAATCGGACCAGGGTCAATTTGTACAACAAGAATTATAGCTGGTGTTGGTTTTCCTCAACTTTCGGCCATAATAAATGTTAAAAAAGCTCTTGAAGGCTCATCAGTTCCTATAATTGCTGACGGTGGAATAAGATTTACTGGTGATATTCCTAAGGCGATTGCAGCTGGAGCATCTAGTGTTATGATGGGTTCTATGTTTGCGGGAACACAAGAATCACCTGGAGAAACGATAATTTATGAAGGAAGAAAATTCAAAACTTATCGAGGAATGGGTTCTATTGAAGCTATGCAAAAAGGATCTAAAGACAGATATTTCCAAGAGGATGAAAATGATATTAAAAAGTTAGTTCCAGAAGGTATTTCTGCTAGAGTTCCATTTAAGGGTTCTTTAAAAGAGGTAATGCACCAATTAATTGGAGGACTTAGAGCTGGAATGGGATATTGTGGGGCCAAAAACATAAAAAATTTAATGGATGCAAAGTTTATTAAAATAACTAGCTCTGGAATGGTGGAAAGTCATCCTCACGACGTTACAATAACAAGAGAATCACCTAATTATAATTTAAGATAAATAATTTACTAAATGAAACTAATCAAAACACTTGGAATTATATTTTGTTATGCAACCTTTTTTGGACAGGATAATACTATTTTAAAAATTGATGATCAAACGGTTAACAAAACAGAATTCGAACAGATTTATTGGAAAAATAAAAAAGAAAAAATCGCTACTAAAGAAGATTTAGACGAATATATACAGCTATTTATCAATTTTAAACTTAAGGTAATAGCTGCTGAAGAATTAGGATTAGATACCACAAAGAAATTTATTGATGAGTTAAGCGGATATAGAATTCAATTAGAAAAACCATATTTAATTGATACTTCTATTAATGAAGATTTAATTAATGAAGCATACTACAGAACAATTAATGAAGTTAATGCTAGTCACATAATGACCAAACTTGGACCAAATCCATCTTCACAAGACACATTAAAAGCATACAATAAAATATTAAACATTAGAAATAAAATTATTTCAGGAAATATGGGTTTTGAAGAGGCTGCTGAAGAATTATCTGAAGACCCTTATGCAAGATCAAGCAAAGGAAATCTAGGATATTTCAATGCATTTAAAATGTTGTATTCATTTGAATGTGCAGCCTACGAAACACCTGTTGGAAAAGTTTCTGAAATTGTAAGAACCAAATATGGATACCACATCGTTAAACCTAATTCTATAAGAAAAGCTAAAGGAAGAGTAAAGACAAGCCATATAATGATTACCACAAGTTCAAAAAAAGAAAACAATCTATCAGAAGAAAAAATAAATTCTATTTACAAGGACTTGGTTGAAAAAACAAAAACTTTTGAAGAATTAGCGATTCAATTCTCAGAAGATAGGAAATCAGCTAAAAACGGAGGGGAAATAGGATGGATAAATTCAGGCGGGAATTTTTATCCTGAATTTAAGGAAGCAGTTTTCTCACTAAAAACAGATGGTGAATATTCAAAACCATTTAAAACTCCTAATGGTTGGCATATTGTTAAAAGACTTAGCTATGAACCAATAGGCGACTTGAAATCAATGAGTTATAATCTTAAAAATAAGATACAAAAAGACGCTAGAGCTCAAAAAACAAAATCATCTTTTATCAACAAGCTAAAAACAGAGTACCAATTAAAAAACATGCTTAACATGAAAGATTTAGTAGGTATTTTTAACAATAAAAACTTTAATTATGAAAATATTGAATCCAATATGAAATTGAAAAATATAAATAATACCATTTTATCTTTTTCAAATGTTTCCTTCACCAACTTTGATTTTATTAAATATCTATCGAAATCAAGACTTATTGACAAAGATAAAACCGATGAGAAACTAATTAAACAACAATTCGGAAACTTTACAAATCAAAATTTAATTGCTTTTGAAAAAACCCAACTTGAAACCAAACATCCTGATTTTAAGGCTTTGATGAAAGAGTATAGAGATGGTATTTTACTTTTTGAGATTTCTGATCAAAATATTTGGACAAAAGCAATAAAAGACACAGCTGGGTTAAAAAAATTTTATAGATCAAACCAAGACACTTGGAAGTGGCCTAACAGAATTAGCGGAACATTATTCACCTCTCAATCTAAAAAAACCCTTAATAAAGTTAAATCATTGAAATTGAAAAAATCACTTAGCAACGACTCTATTATGTCTATTTTAAATACAGACAATCTTTTTAACTTAAAATATGAAAATAAATTAATAGATGATTTTAAAAAGTATAATCTAGTTTTTGACGATTTGGAAAAAGGCTTCAATGGTCCGTTTAACTACCAAGAAAAATGGGGTCTTATTTATGTAGAAGACAAATTACCACAAAGAAATAAGGAGCTTAAAGAAGCTGAAGGAATTATTGTTTCCGCATATCAAAATTATTTAGAAAACCAGTGGCTCTCAAATCTTAAAGAGAAACATAAAATTTCTATAAACTTTGAGACCCTTTACAGTATTAAACTAAAACCTTAGTATTTGACTTCCTCATTACCAATGCGTTTTATTTTTTTTTGGATAGTCTTACTTTCTGTTTCTTGCAAAAGTGAATCCCACGAAAAGAATTTGGCTAGATTTAAGGATGTTTATTTAAAAGAGTCAGAAATTATTAATGAAATCCCAATAATATTAGACCAAAAAGATAGCGCAATTTTTGCAGATAATTACATTCATAAATGGTTGGTTAATCAAATGATTATGGATAAATCAGAGGAGATGATTCCTATGGAAGTTCTTAAAGTTGAAAAGAAAATTAATAAATATAAAATGTCTCTAATCTCCTATGAATTTGAGCAATTTTATATCAATAAAAGACTAGATACAATAATAAGTGATTCTCAAATAAGCAAATATTACGAAAACCATTTGGATGATTTTGTATTAAATGATTATGCTGTGAAGTGTATGTATTTAAAAGTTCCAAAAAAATCAAAATTCATAAAAGAAATTAAAAAAAATTACCATTTAAAAAATGAAGACATGATCGATAAGATAATGGAAGTTGGTCAAAATGAAGAAGTATCTCTTTATTATAACCCAGAAGAGTGGGTGTTTTTTGATGATTTATTGAAACAAATTACTATTTTAGAAAAGTATTCTAAAGTTGAATTCATCAAGAAAAAAAAGAAGGTTATTTTAGAGTTTAACAATTATGTTTATTTTATTAATCTATTTGACTACATCATTAAAAACGGAAGATCTCCATTAAGTTTTGAAGAGAATAAAATTAAAAGTATAATTCTTAACCAAAGAGCAAGGAGTTTAAGAAAGAAACTAAGACAAGATTTGTACAACGACGGAATTAAAAACAATTTAATAGAAAAGATTCGACAATGAAAAAAATAACTCTACTATTTCTATTAAATATTACCAGTCAGTTATACCATAGTCAAGAAATTATAGATAAAGTAGTTGCCATTGTCGGAGAAAACCCAATTCTTTATTCTGAAATTCAAGGACAAAAATTACAGCTTCTTCAACAAGGAATGGAATTAAACGCAGAAATGGATTGTTATTTAATGGATGAGTTTATGATTCAACAACTGCTTATTCATCAAGCAGAAATTGACAGTATTGAGGTTACAGAAGACATGGTTAAAGTTGAATTAAACCAAAGGATTCAATATTTCTCAGCTCAAGTTGGAGGAACAGAGGCTCTTGAAGAATTTTATGGAAAATCTATCGAAGAAATTAAAGAAGAGTTTTTCGAGCAAATTGAAGATAAAATGAAAGCTCAAAAAATGCAACAAGAAATCACAGGGAGTGTTGTTGCTTCTCCAAAAGAAGTTCAAAGTTTTTTCAATAATATTCCCATTGACAGTATACCTTTTATAAACAGTAAAGTCAAAATGTCTCAGTTAGTAATGGCTCCAAAAATAAATTATACTCAAAAAAACACTACCAAAAACAAGCTTCAGAATATTAAAAGAAGAATATTATCTAACGAAATTTCTTTTTCTGTTGCTGCAGAATTTTATTCTGACGACCCGGGATCTAAGTCTAACGGGGGTAATTTTGGATGGGTAGATAGAGGTGATTTTGTTCCAGAATTTGATGCAATTGCCTATACTATACCATTAAATACTATTTCTGATGTATTTGAAAGCCCTTTTGGATTTCATATTTTAAAAATTGAAAAACGAAGAGGAGAACAATATTATGGCGCTCATTTGCTAATTAAAAATGAAATAAGTGAAAAAGCTTTAGCAGATTTAAAGAGAAAATGTGACTCCATTTTAGGTGAAGTAAAAAATGAAAATATTTCTTGGGAAAAAGCAATTTCACAAAATTCTACAAACCCTAGCGATGGAGGAATTATATATAATCAAGCATCAGGAGATATGTACTGGGACATGAATAATATAGACAAGTCTTTATTTGTTGGAATCAACTCTTTAGAGATTGGTCAATATTCAGAACCTTTATATTACGAAGACGAAAAAGGTAATATTGGATACAGAGTTTTAAAACTTGAGGACCAAACAAAACCACACCTCGCAAACTTAAATGATGACTATGGATTTATTCAAAAATATGCAGTAAATCAAAAACAGATAAATGAAATGGATAAATGGGTAACTAAAACAGCAAAAAATACTTATATTAATGTCGATAAAATGTATAGAAGTTGTCCAAAAATTTTAAAATGGAATATTAAGTTTTAATTTTTGATGTTTAAGCCCAACTTTATTGCTTTTTACCCGTAAAGACAATATAAGTAATTATTCATTTTTGTTTAATTATGGCGAACAAATGCTAAACAAAATTTTATTTTACTATATTTACTTAAATTTTAACAATATGAAGAAATTATTAAAATATGTAATATTTTTAGTTCTAGTATATTTATCATTTGGTCCTATTGTAGGTGTTTATTACTCCCAGGCTAATTATCACTATGTAGGAACTAGTAATTTGCAAAATACTAATTCTTCATTTCCTTCAATTTATGGCAACTTTTTTAGAGGAGTGAAACACCAAATATTAGTAAGAGCAACAGAACTTCAAGCAGCAGGGATTTCTGCGGGTAATATTACAGGATTAGCATTTGATATAGTTGCTAATAGTGGAAATGTTATAAGTGGATTTGAAATTGAAATGAAATCAACCACCCAACAATCTTTGAGTAGCTGGAGTAATAATAATCTAGCTACTTACTTTGGACCTGCATCTTACACTGATCAAATCGGATGGAATCAACATAATTTTTCTTCTCCTTTCTACTGGGACGGAACATCAAATATTATAATTCAGACATGTTTTTACAACAACAGTTGGTCTCAAAATGCTGTAATGAATATGTCCGATTATCCGTATAATTCTTTAATTTATCGCAGAAGAGATAACTCCTCACCATGTAATTCAAATTGGATAAATGGTGTTGAAACACAAAAACCAAATATTAGATTTTCATGGATTGACCCCAACGGTCCTCCAATAGGTGATTTTTCAACTAGTGGAACAAGTACTTGTAGTGGCTTAATTAATTTTTACGATCAAACTTCTAATTCCCCATCTAATTGGTTATGGAATTTTGGTGATGGAAATACTTCCACTCAGCAAAACCCTACACATTCCTATACTTCTTCGGGTAATTATACTGTTGAACTTATAACATACAATTCATTTGGAAGTGACACTACAACTTACAATAATTTAATTCAAGTAAACTTAACTAGTACACCTCCTATATCCCCTTCTTGCACACCAACAACTGGAATTGCTGGTTCAATTGGCAATTATGGTATTACAGAATTTAATTTTGGCAACTTATCTAACACTTCGGGTTCTTCTATGGAGGGATATTCTGATTTCACATGTGATTCATCATTGTTTTACGTTGGACAAACTTATAATCTTAGTGCAATTCATGTTTCTTTAATTCCACAGAACTTTTTTGCATGGATAGATTTTAATAACAATGGTATTTTTGAAAGCTCTACTGAGCAAATTGTTTCTAATTTAGTTAGTGGCGACTCTACCTCTACTACGGTTTCAATTCCATCTTTTGGAGTTGTAAACACTCCTTTAAGATTAAGAATAATGTCAGATGCTTCTTTTTCAGGGCAAATTTCAGACGCCTGTTTCGATCCCGTCTACGGTCAAGCAGAAGATTACACTATTTATTTAGCTTATAATTTAAGTCCACCAGATGCTGATTTTGAAAGTAACACAAATTATTCTTGTGATGGTAATGTCGAGTTTACTGATTTATCCACTAATATACCTTACGCCTGGTACTGGGATTTTGGCGACGGTAATACCTCAATTTCTCAAAACCCAACTCATACTTATGCTAATAATGGCATATATGATGTAACTTTAATTTCAAGCAATTTTTATGGTGATGATTCAATAACATATTTTCAATACATAGAAATTGATTCGTCAAACTTAGTCACATCTGCTGGCACTAACCCAACAACAATTAGCTATTGTTGCGATTATGGTATTTCAAGAGTTCAGTTTTCTAATATAAACAATCCGTCACTAGATGGTATTGATGGATATGTAGACTATTCTTGTGAGTTCCAAGCATTTGTTGAAGCTGGCACTAATTATGCGTTGAGAGTATACACAGGTCCAACAAATTCTCAAGATACTCGTGCATGGATTGATTATAACAATGACGGAGTTTTTTCCAGCAATGAAAAAGTTATGGAAAAAATTAATCAATTTGATCCAGTATCAATAGTCCAAATCCCCTCTAATATAGCCGTTAATACACCCATTAGATTAAGAATTTCTAGTGATGAAGTAGGAAATAATAATGGACCTGTAGATAATGTGAACAGGGGACAAGTTGAAGACTATGCAATAATTGTAGCTACATGTCCAGACCCAAGCAATATTATTATAGGACAAGTCTCTAATTCCTCAGTTGAATTAAATTGGCAAGCTGGAGGAAGCGAAGATTCTTGGAATGTTAGATATGGCCCTGAGGGCTTTGGGATTTTTAGTGGTCTTGGTGTTACTGTTAATAATATTTTTGTAAATAACTTTTTTGTTACAGGTCTTGATGAATCAACTAGCTATGACTTTTATGTACAATCTATTTGCACTGGTAATAATAGCAATTGGATTGGACCTTTTAACAGTACTACACAGAATATTATTGGCAATAAAAATTTAAATAATGCTAGTGTATATCCTAATCCAAATAATAAAATATTTAGTATTCAAACATCGATTAATATGAATACAATCGAAGTTTTAGATATTCTTGGAACTCAAATTAAAACCTTTCAACCAAATACTAATTTGGTTGAAATTAATATTTCTGAAAATCCATCTGGTGTATATTTTTTGAGAATTTCATTAATAAATGGAAACATAATTACGAGGAAAATTATTTGTAAATAAATTATAAAATGATAAGAATAGTATTTTTATTGGTATTAAACATTCTTTTGTTTGGGGATTGTTTTGCCACCCATCTTGTTGGAGGAAATCTGGCTTATGAATTTATTGGTGTTCAACCCAATGGAGATTACAGATATAATCTGAAATTAAATTACTATTTTGATTGTGGGTCAAACTCAAATTGGCAGCCACCAGGAATTCCAACAAATATGTCTGTTGGAGTTTATGCACATGATGACCCTACAGATATTTTCCCAACAACTGCTGGAAGTTATCCAAAATATGGTTCTACTGATGTAGACATGGTTTACAACTCAGCTGTTCAACAATATTTTGAAGTAAATCCAAATAATCCTAGCGGATGTAGTGTTGGAACTTCTACATGTGTTTATACCGTACTTTACACTGGTCAAATTGATTTGGCTCCGATAAACCCATCAACTGGTCAACCAGTGATTGGAGGATATTTTTTAATTCATGAGGCTTGTTGCAGAAATGGTGGGGCAAATGGCATAGACAACATACAAGACCCAGGTTCAGCAGGAATGGCTTTTTACGCTTATATACCACCTTATGGATATGAAAATAACAGCCCAACATTTACAGATAACCCTGTTCCTTTTATCTGTCAAGGAGATACAACGACTTTTTTGAACACTGCAATTGATCCAGACGGAGATGAACTTCTTTTTAGTTTTACAGCTCCTCTTGATGGAAACCACTCTGGTGGATGGGGAGGTTCAAATAATGTAAACACACCTGGAGCTGGTGCTGGTCCAGGAAATAGTTTGACGTGGTATCCAAATACTTACCCTTGGCCAATTGAGGAAGTAACTTATGCTGGGGGATATTCATATCAGCAACCATTTGGACCTACAGGATATTACTATATATCCGCGTCCAACGGATTAACCAAATATAAAGCTAATAACCAAGGTAAATATGTAGTTGGGTTAATGATAAAAGAATACAGAAATGGAACTTTAATTGGAATATCAACTAGAGAAGTGCAGCTAAACATTATAGCTTGTCCTCCAAATGTTGCTCCAAACCTAAATCCTTCTGCAGGTTCCACCAATTCAAATTTTTCTGTGGAAGAAGGGGGAACTTTATCTTTTGATTTTGGTTTTTATGATCCAGACACACCAGCAGATAGTCTAACCCTTAGAGTAAACGGACAAATTTTTGATTCAACTTTTACCTCCCCTGAAGCAGAAGTTGCAGGAGGTTATTTCGACACATTATATAGTGATCCAGTTAATGGAGTTGATACAGTTGGGACAACATTTAATTGGAATACTGGATGTGGACAAGCTCAAGCTTTACCTTATATTTTTTCTGCTTCAGTTTCTGATAGAGGATGCCCCCCTAAAACAACTGATGTAGTTTATGAAATAAATGTAAATAAAACTAACCCGCCAGCAAATATTTATGGGACATTAATTGAATGTCAAAATGCTGAAGTAGTATATACAACTGACAATAATCCTAACATTCCTGGGTACTTATGGGATGTTTCAGCAAATGGTATAATTACTCAAAACTATGGAGATAGTGTGAAAATACTATGGACTGCTCCAGGAACTGGGAGTGTTTTTTTGAAAGCATTAAATCAATATGGTTGCGAATCTGATCCAATTTTAATAAATACTACCATAACACCTGCTCCCTCAGTTGATGCGGGTAGTGATATTAGTATTTGTCTTGGAGACAGTGTATTACTCTCTGGTACTACAAATTCTCTTCCAGGTTATATTTCTTTATGGCAACCAAATACTAATGTTTCAAACCCTACAAGTATGTCAACTTGGGTCAATCCGACTGTAACAACATCTTACTATTTGTTGGTTCAAAGAGGGAGTTCTTGTATAGGTGGAGATAGTGTTAAAGTTACTGTTGATGTTGGAAACATTGATGCAGGAAATGATGTAACAATTTGTTTTGGAGATACAGTATCATTATCAGCTACTGGTACTGGAAGCAGTTTTTCTTGGACACCAAATAATAACATTTCTCAGACAAATACATCCTCTACACAAGTATGGCCAGATATTACAACACAATATAATGTGCAATTTACTTCTACAAATAATTGCCAAGCAGAAGACTCAGTGGTTGTTTTTGTAAATCCATCCCCGGGAAATTCACCTAATTTTGTTCTTAACGGAAGTGCTAATTCTTTAGGTAATAACACTTACCAAATGACAACTACTATTAATAACGATTTTGCTTCAATATGGAGTAATTCTTTGATAAATTTAAACCAACCCTTTCAAATTGATGCAGAACTAAATTTTGGTAATAAAGATGCGACTGGAGCTGACGGTATGGCATTTGTCTTGCAACAATTTGGCACTAGCTATAGTCAATCTGCTGGGGGACCTGATTTTGCAATTTTAAATCCATCAATAATTGTAGAATTCGACACATGGAATAATCAAAATTACAATGACATTATTGACGACCATGTTGCTATTTTAAAAGATGGTTCTTCAAACCATAATATCAATAGCTTACTAAGTCCTGTTTCTCTTGGAAATATTGAAGATGGAGCTTGGCATACTACAACAATAAACTGGGATCCCTTATCACAAAATTTAACAATTAATTTTGATGGAATTCAAGTAGCTACTTTAAATTATGATATTATTCAAAATATATTTAATGGGAATTCTGCAATTTACTGGGGGTTTTCTGCAACTACTGGAGGAAGTAATAATAACCAAAGTATTAGATTCACCAACACTTCGACGTTTAGCCCTGTTAATGATTTAGTGATATGTAAAAACGATACGGTAACAATTAACTCTCCTGTAACAACAGATAACTATTTGTGGAGTCCTAATAATTCTATTAGTGACAATACGGTCCAATCCCCAAATTTTAGTCCTATTAACTCTACTATCTATTATTTTACTGGAACTAATAGTTATGGTTGTTTTATTAAAGATACTTTTCAAATTACAGTTAATGATTTGCCATCTGTAAATGCAGGAGCTGATCAAACTTTTTGTATTGGAGATTCAGTAACTCTAAGTGCAAGTGGTAATGCATTAAGTTTCTCTTGGGACAATAGTATTATAGATGGGCAATATTTTGAAGTAATAAATACACAAAATTATATATTAACTGGAACCTCTTCAGATGGCTGCATTAATACAGATACAGTTTTAATCAATGCTTTAACTTCTCCTTCTACTAATGCTGGTAATGATATAAACTTATGTATAAATGACTCTGTTCAATTTCAAGCTTCAGGTGCAGACAATTATTCGTGGTCACCAAATACATTTTTAAGTGCTTCAAACATTTTTAACCCTTGGGCGGTTCCTACAGTTAATACAACTTATATTTTAACTGGTAGCTTGAATAATGGATGTACTAAAAATGATACTATTTCCATAGATATAAACCCCTTACCTGTCCTTACTACATCTAATAACACTGTGATTTGTGAGGGAGATACTATTCAAATTGAAGTATTTGGAGGTAATTTTTTTAACTGGTTGACAACTAATAATATTTCAAGTTCTACAGTAAGTAACCCGCAAGTTTGGCCTACAGTAACTACTACTTATCAAGTTTTAGCAAGTGATATTAACACCTGTGCTGATACAGCGGAAATTACCATAACTGTCAACCCAAAGCCAGTTGTTAATGCTGGTATTGATCAAAATATTTGTTTTGGTGACTCTACTTTACTTAATGCTTCAGGAAATGCTGTGAACTATATTTGGAATAATGGAATAACAAACGGAGTTTTATTTGAATCCATAATTACACAAGACTACATTCTAACTGGAACCGACTTAAATAATTGTATCAACCAAGATACTGTCACTGTAAATACCTTAAGTCTGCCTATAATTAATGCAGGACAAGATGAATCCATATGTATTGGTGATTCCATTCAACTTTCAGTTGTAGGAGCAGATAATTACCTGTGGACTCCAAATAATGACATCAATAGTAATATAATTTCAAATCCTACAGTCTATCCAACAATTCCTACAGAATATATAATCACTGGAACTGATTTAAATAACTGCTCTAACACAGACACTATCAATATTAGTGTTAACACTTTGCCAATTTTAACTACGTCCAATGACACAACGATTTGTGACGGTGATACTATTCAAGTAGAAGCATTTGGAGGGACTACTTTTAGTTGGTTAACATCGGATTCTATTAGTAATATAGCAATAAGCAGTCCGCTTGTATGGCC
>Ga0206677_10000512_pt1 | contig 36604 bp, 27 predicted proteins | sample M130m12015metaG_FD_155475 | JGI IMG/M metagenome (GOLD analysis project Ga0206677, IMG submission 155475) | Ammonia-oxidizing marine archaeal communities from Monterey Bay, California, United States - M1 30m 12015 | ecosystem: Environmental > Aquatic > Marine > Intertidal zone | place: USA...
TATAATCAAATATTTGAATATCTGTATCACCAAATTCTGAATTTATTGTAGTAGTAAAACTTAATAATCCGCAAGGATTAATGAAACAATTTTCAAAAGTGATAGAACTCATATTGCCTGATGTGTAATTATTACCATCAAATACAGAATTTGCAAAAATTGAAACACCCCCACCAGCTGTATTACTGATTGTAAAAGTACCTAGACAACCTTGCAAGGAATCACAAGCGACAATAATTGCCTGGCTAGAATTTATAACATAACTAACCATAATATACGTATTTAGAGAGATCGATCCACCTCCAGCATTTAAAAAAGCTGTACCAATAGTATCACCATAATTCATTGAAGCAATATCAAATGAACCCAAATTAGATTGAAAAAGACTAGAACCCATATCAACCTGCCCTGAATCTTGAGAAACAGAAATAGTCAAATCAGCTAAACTATCGCAATAAGTATTTGATAATGAAACCGAAACCGTAGGAGAAAAGTTATTAGCCAAAATAATATTATAATCAAATATTTGAATATCTGTATCACCAAATTCTGAATTTATTGTAGTAGTAAAACTTAATAATCCGCAAGGATTAATGAAACAATTTTCAAAAGTGATAGAACTCATATTGCCTGATGTGTAATTATTACCATCAAATACAGAATTTGCAAAAATTGAAACACCCCCACCAGCTGTATTACTGATTGTAAAAGTACCTAGACAACCTTGCAAGGAATCACAAGCGACAATAATTGCCTGGCTAGAATTTATAACATAACTAACCATAATATACGTATTTAGAGAGATCGATCCACCTCCAGCATTTAAAAAAGCTGTACCAATAGTATCACCATAATTCATTGAAGCAATATCAAATGAACCCAAATTAGATTGAAAAAGACTAGAACCCATATCAACCTGCCCTGAATCTTGAGAAACAGAAATAGTCAAATCAGCTAAACTATCGCAATAAGTATTTGATAATGAAACCGAAACCGTAGGAGAAAATTCTGAAACAGTTAGGTTTAACGTAAGAAGACTATCACATCCATAAATATTAGTTTCTGTAGAACTATAAAGTCCTGAATTTGTATACAAACTATCATTCCAATAATAATTTGAATTAGTAACTACGTTTATAGTATCGGAAGTTGATTGATAAATTGTCAAATCTAAATATACAATACTATCACATCCTGCTAAATTTGATAATAAATATGTAGCTGTATTATTAGAAAACGTATAATTCACACCATCAATCCAAGTATAATATTCACAAGCAGATATATTTAGAATTGTATCATTAGAGTAAGAACAAGAACCATCATCTATATTTGCATTTGTATCATAATTACACGAAGTAGGGTCTGTACAACCATAGATTACTGCTATACAAGTACCATCATCACAAGTAGCTAATGAATCATAATTAAATGCATTAGGATCTGTACATCCATAATATGATAAACAGGACCCATCATCTATATTTGCATTTGTATCATAATTACACGAAGTAGGGTCTGTACAACCATAGATTACTGCTATACAAGTACCATCATCACAAGTAGCTAATGAATCATAATTAAATGCATTAGGATCTGTACATCCATAATATGATAAACAGGACCCATCATCTGTATTTGCATTTGTATCATAATTACACGAATTAGGGTCTGTACAACCATAGATTACTGCTATACAAGTACCATCATCACAAGTAGCTAATGAATCATAATTAAATGCAGTAGGATCTGTACATCCATAAGATGATAAACAGGACCCATCATCTGTATTTGCATTTGTATCATAATTACACGAATTAGGGTCTGTACAACCATAGATTGTACTACTAATTCCAGTGCAAACAGCCTCTATTTCAATATCATAATAGAAATAGTAATAGCCATTGCCAGCACTTGAACCTGTAATACTTACTAAGCCACCAATATCATAAGGATAACTTACTCCACCATTATTTCTATATATGCCAGGATTATTACCAGATATACCAAGCTCATAATTCACCCCAACAGGAATATCAAAATTTAGGTATATACGTTGACCTCCTGGAGAAACAACTATAGTGGTATCATCAAGTACATTTGCTGAATTATCTCTAAGCTCGAATGTTGCTGAACATGGATATTGCGTATGAATAATAGCTGAAACTATTCTTGATTCAACATATGAATCAAAGATAAGATGCTGATCTCCCGTATAATACCCCCCAGATCCAATATTTGGATCTATAATTCCACCATATACAATATTAGTGTCAGCTAAAGCATTATAATTTGATGCATTATAATCTATACATCCTACAATTACAGGATTACAAATACTACTAATCATCTCACTATTATTGAATTGCCCTCCAGTATAAATAATATTATTATGATTTAAAGTATATGAACCATTACCTTGAGAGCAACATATTCCATCTCCATAAGAATCAAAGATTGTAAAGTTATAGCAAGTGTTATCATTTATATTAATCACCCAATTATAGTATGTATTACTACAGATAAGATCTCCAGCAAATATTTGATCAATAATATTACCATCTTCATCCTCTAAAGTCCAGTATGTTTCCTCTGGATAATTGTCAGTAAAAATCTCAATACTAATTGTTGAACTTTGTGCAAATAACTGAATAGATAATACTATATTAATTGCGAATAAAATAAAAATTTTCATGATTACAAAATTACAAAAATATTAATAAAACAACTGGAACTTTGTTACTTAAAAAAGTCGGGGTAGCAAGACTAAAACCTACTAGATATGACAACTCAAAAGGTACCAGAATAGGTCCCTCGCTATTTTATACATCAGAACTATACAACAAATATATCAAATAATCTAAATTCGAGAGCCGTAAGGCACACCAAAAACAAACCCACTAAATGAGTGGGTTTATTATTTATTCGAGAATTATTTTCTTCTCCACCGTTCCATCATCATATATTTGAATGAATGGAGTGTTAGTTTCAGGCTTTATATCTCTACCTAAAACATCAACAATCTTAATGACTTTAGTCTTCGTAACTTCTTCTATAGTCTCACTTATACTTCCTGTTTTCCAGACCCTAATATAATCAACATAAGCACTAGTTAAATATCCGATTGGTTGACTTGTAAAATAATTTCCGAACAAACCAAAACTTGCTCCATCTGAAAGATAAATATATTCATCATTTTGTGGAATCCACATTGCATTAGCATAAACAACTTTAAGGTTATTATCATAATATATTTTGATAGAATCTGCAGTCCAGGAAACCCCCCATATATGAAAATTATTATGAATTCCAGGTGTGTTATACTGCCTAGTGTCTGCCTGATGACTTGCTCCATAACCATCAATATGTATTACTGATTTTGTGTAATCCCCTAACCATGCAGATTCAAAAACATCAATTTCTGCCCCATCATTACCAGTGCCATCAACCTGAGACATTGCATCCCCTTGAAACCAAAAAGCAGTATGAGTCCCTTTAGCAGCCTCTGCAATTTTCATTCGAACCTCAAAATATCCATATGTTGTTTCAAACTTATTATTTGAATTTACCGCTCCACAATACATAGTATTTGTATCTTCTTTTATTACATCTAAAACAAGATATCCAGAATCCAAAGAAACATTTTCCTCTTTCCAGAACCAGTTGTCAATACCTAAGTCTGGTCTGGGAGCTCTGCTTGAAGGGCTTTCTAATTTACTCCACTTATTTAAATTTAAACTATCTTGATTAAACTCATCTGAAAAATGAAGGGCCCAATTTGAATTGATTTGAGAATTAATAGGTAAAATATTTGGAGGGGTATCAGTATCAATCAACTGAGCATGAACAACTAAATAAAATCCAATAAAAAAGAATAATAGTAAAAACCTTTTCATAGTACAAACTTACTTAATAATTTTCTAAAAAAGTTCGAAATAAGGACCGAAAGGTCAACCAAAAAAAGAACCCACTCAATGAGTGGGTTTTTCTTTTATATTTACATAATAATTCTTATATAATTTAGTTATAAGAATATATCTAAATCAACTAAAACATGAAAAAATATAAAGTATTATTATACGTTTTATTAGGTGTATGTCTATCATTCTACCTACAAGACATATTGTCAAAAAAAACCTTTGCATCTGATTTTAATGACAACAAAAATTATAAAGTAGAAGAAAACAATAGGCCGAACTTTATAAAAGCTTCAGAACACGCTATCCAAGCAGTAGTTCATATAAAATCTAAATATATTAGTAATGAGATATATGGCTACTATGACCCTTTCTATGGAAAAAGATTTTTCAACCAACCAAAAGAAAATATTGCAAGTGGTTCTGGGGTTATCATTTCAGAAGATGGATATATTATTACTAATAGACATGTCATTAATAATGCTGAAGAGATAGAAGTAGTCTTAAATGACAAAAGGACATATACTGCTAAAATCTTAGGAGAAGACTCTAATAGTGATTTAGCGCTACTCAAAATTGAAGAAAATAAACTTCCTTTTTTGAAATTTGACAACTCAAATAATCTAAGAGTTGGGGAATGGGTATTGGCAGTTGGAAATCCATATAATCTTAATTCTACTGTAACTGCCGGTATCATTAGCGCAAAGTCTAGAAAGATTAATATACTTAATGATGGAGGTATTGAATCATTTATTCAAACAGACGCAGCAATTAATTCTGGAAACTCAGGAGGTGCGCTTATCAATACCAATGGCAATTTAATTGGAATAAACACAGCGATACAATCTAAAACAGGATCATTTAGTGGTTATGGTTTTGCTATTCCTGCAAATATGGTAGAAAAGATTATAAATGATTTAAAAGTATATGGAGAAGTGCGTAGAGCATATATTGGAATTCATATTACTGATATAAATATGCAGGTACAAAAAGAATTAAAACTAAACGGGCTTGAAGGAGTTCTAATCTCAAAAGTATTAGAAAATAGTGCAGCAGAGCTTGCAGGTATCAAGGATCTAGATGTAATATTAGAAATAAATGGCATTAAAGTTAACTCAACTAGCGAATTACATGAATTAATTATTCAATTTAACCCAGGTGATGAAATCAATTGCACTATTCAAAGAAAAGAACAAATTGAGACAGTCACTCTCTCATTAAAATCTTAAAAAAGTTCGAAATTAAGACCGAGAGGTCCACCAAAAATAAACTCACCCATTTGAGTGGGTTTTTACATAACAATTCTATATTCTACTTTGGTAAGTAAACAGTTCAAAGTACCTTCCTTGACTTTCTATTAATTCAGCATGTGTACCTTGTTCTGCAATTTCACCCTTTTCAATAACTAATATTTGGTTGGCTTGCCTAATTGTACTTAAGCGGTGGGCAATAACAAAAGTAGTTCTCCCTTTCATCAACTCAGTTAAACTTTTTTGGATTAACGATTCACTCTCAGCATCCAAATTAGAGGTTGCTTCATCTAAAATTAAAATCCTAGGATCGGCCAATACTGCCCTAGCAATTGCAATTCTTTGCCTTTGCCCTCCCGAAAGCTTTACCCCCCTTTCTCCAATTAAGGTATCTAAACCATCCTCAAACCTATCAGCAAACTCATTTACATAAGCAGCATTTACCGCCTCTACCAATTGAATCTCGCTAGAATCAGGCCTTGGGAAAAGAATGTTATCTCTAATCGTACCTTCAAACAGAAAATCATCTTGTAATACTACTCCCAATTGACTTCTAAAAGAATTCAAACTTACTTTAGAAATATCATTCCCATCAATAGTAATAACACCTAAATCAGGATTAACAAAACTAGCTACCAAACTTGCAAGAGTAGACTTACCAGAACCTGAAGAACCAACCAAAGCTGTTACTGAACCTTTATCCGCTTTAAAGCTGATATTACGTATCACCTCTTTTCCCTTTTCATATGAAAAAGAAACATCCTTAAATTCTACATTTCCCAAAATCCTATCTAGCTCAATTGTTCTTAACTGATCACAGGCTTCCGAATCCATATTCATAATTTCCTCCGTCCTATCTAAACCTGCAAACGCCTCAGTAAGCTGACTTCCAATATTACTCATCTGAACAATAGGAGCAATCATAAAACCAAGTAATAGAGTAAATGCCAGAAAATCTCCAGTAGTTAATGTCCCTTCAATAATCATAGCACCTCCTATTCCCATAATACCTACTGAAGCCAATCCTAATAAAAACACAGATGAGCTCGTCATAATTGCGGTAGCAGTCAAACTATTTTTTACATTTTGGAATAAACGATCAACCCCTCTCTCAAAACTTATATTTTCTTGGTCTTCAGCATTAAATCCTTTTATTACCCTAACGCCATTCAATGTTTCTGTTAGCCTACCTTTAACCTCAGAATTTATGATTCCTCTTTTCCTAAATATAGGTCTGATATAACCAAATGCTTTTAGAGCAATTATCGCAAACAAGAGTACTGGAGTAAGAACAAATAAGGTCATCTTTCCACTGATATTAATCAATAAGAATAAAGAGATAACTGCAGTAACTATACCTCCAAAAAGCTGTACCAAACCTGTACCTACAAGGTTACGAACCCCCTCTACATCACTCATAATTCTGGAAACCAAAGCCCCTGATTTATTATTGTCAAAATAAGAAATAGGAAAGGAAAGAACTTTTTTCTGTACTTTGGCTCTTAGCTTGGAAATTAATAATTGTGCCTCAACACTTAAAAGTCTTGTTAATGCAAAAGAAGTAACAGCCTGAACCAAAATAGCACCAGCAACAATCAAGATCATATTGATTAAACCGTCCATGTCCTGATTAGGGATTATTTTGTCTAATAATTCTTTGCTTTTCAAAGGTAGTACAAGACTTGCTAATCTGCTAACTACAATAAGTATTAACCCGACTAATACAATTCCTTTTCTAGGCCAAATAAAATCCTTAAACGCCTGGATAACAGTTACTTTATTTTTTTTCATAATATATCTCTAACAACATTTAGTCTGTGAAATCTCTACAAATCTATCATTCCTTAACTAGGAAAAAATTATTTAATTACTAAGCAAACTTAATTAATAATTTTCTAAAAAAGTTCGAAATATGGACCGAGAAGTCGACAAAATATGAAGAGAAAAAAGTCGGGGTAGCAAGGTTAATTTTTACTATCTTTTGATATTCTAAAGGTCACCTTAATTGAAGAACTAAGTCTTGTACTTTGTAATATTCCATTTAAAATTACTTTCCTAAAATATTTATTTGTATAACCACATTATTTTAACATCTTCTTTAATCATTGAATGTGAAATATTTCCATCAATATCATCTGTCGGTTTTTCAAGTAAACTCATATGATATGGATTAACTTTTAAATCACTAGAAGTGTTATATATTTTACTACTCATCAATCGAAAAATTTCTGATGCTATATTTTCTAAGAGATCAACATTAGTATGAATTTTCTCAATTAATCCTTCAGGAGTATATCTCTCCTCAATTCCTTTATGAAAAGCTAATATATTAATACTATCGAAAAGATCAATGTACTTATTGGAAAAAGTTGCTGTGTCATGATCTGACCATTCAATAAAAATTTGCTGCATCTTTAAATTCAGTTGACCAAATTTTTGCCCAATCTTTTTCTCTGAGGAAAACAATTCTTTCAATACCGATATATTCGTAAAGCCATTATTAGTAAATAAAAGTGCAGGTACAGCCCAGTAAACTAGCCAATCCCAATAAATCTTTAATACCATAGTCTGTGTTAATCCCCATAGTTTATATTTATCTTTATAAACAGGCATCCAATTGTTAAACAAAGAAAAATGTGCTTGTTCATAAACATTTGTTCTTAAAAATATATCTTCTTTACTTTTATCTCTAGTAATTAAATCTGTTATAAAAGTATTACTAATAGCAATAAAATCAGTTCCTGGGGAATAAAAAGGATCTAAAAATACTCCTGAATCTCCTGTTACAACCCACCTTTCTGTGGAATATAATTTTTCAGAATGGTGTGAATAATGCTTTAATACTTTAAAATCTAAAAGATCATCTCTTTTTCGATCTAGATGCTTAAAGCAAAGAGGTTCGTTTATTTTTAACCAATCCATGGCTTTTTCAAATTTATTAAATTCTTCAAACGAATGATATCTTGGATCAGCAACAATACCTATGCTAGTATTTCCTGTTGGCAAAGGAATAAACCAAACCCAGTATCCTTTATCCATAAAATGGATGGTCCCTAATCTTCTTAGCCCAGGGTCTACAGATTTTACCCATTGCTTATTTTCAGACCAATCAGCAATATCAATTTCCCCTTTCATTCTAAACCAAGCAGTATTAATATCATGATTCAGATCTTTTTTAAATCCTATTTTCCGTTTCAAAAAACTTGATCTTCCAGTTGCATCAACAGCCCATCTTGAATTAACAAATTTCTCTAATCCACCAGATATGTAAGTAACGGTATGTTCTTTTTCATCTAGATTGATATTACTAACTTTAGCATCAAACAAAATGTTAACTCCTAATTTTTTAGCTCTTTTAGCTAATTCATTCTCTAGTGTACCCCTATCTAATTGATGCGAAGGAACTGGGGCTTTTGCTTTTGGACCTAATTCAACTCTCTTAGAAATATCATCTTTATGCTGAGGGGTAAGAAAAAATCTTAATCCCTCTTTTGAAAGTTGATGTTTATCTAGATAAGCTTTAAGATTAAGAACTTCTCTCAAATAATAGGTCCCTAACTCAACTGTAGATTCACCTACTTTGTGAGAAGAATCAGGCGCATCACCCTTCCTTCTTTCAATCACTAAAATTGAAATTTTAGGGTTAGATTGTTTTAATTGTAATGAAAGAGTTAATCCCGCTAACCCTCCACCTAAGATACAAACATCGAAACTATTTTTCATTTATTAAACTATTTTTAAACTTCGCTAAAGTAAATAATATCTTTAATTAAATTCACTTCAAATTGTAAATTAAGTAATAAAATAAATTATCTGTAAAAAATCAACAGAATAGTATGAAATTCTTAATTTTGAGGCTTGAATAATATTATTTTTGATAACAATTGGGAAAATTATTACCTTTTTTCTCATACACCTGCTTTTTTAGATTTTAAAATAGAAATCTTAAGCATCTTAATTACTAAGATAAAAACTATAAATCAGTAAAATGGAATTAGATACTATTATTATAGGATCAGGTATGGGCGGACTTTCTTCGGCTATTTGTCTTTCACGTTCGGGGCAAAAAGTGATGGTTCTGGAGCAGCATGATGTGCCTGGAGGATGGTGCCATAGTTTTTACTTGAAAGGCTATCGTTTTACACCTGGGGTACATTACATGGGTTTACTAGATAAGGGGGAATCAACTAGTGAATTGTATGCAGGGCTGGGCATTGCTAATGACTTAGTTTTTTTCAGAATGAATCCAACTGCATTTGAGCATTGCTGGATAGGCAATGAACGGATCGACATGGCTGCTGGTTTTAATGAATTAATTGAATCACTTTCAAATCGTTTCCCTAAAGAGAAAAAAGGGATTATAAAATACTTAGAGATAGTACGTAAAGTGAGTAATGAACTACATTTAATTCCTAAAATGAATGGTTTTTGGGACAACATTACAATTCCATGGCGCACAAGAAATCTTGGTAGATACGCTTTATTTAGTTTAAAGACAGTGGTTGATTGGCACATTAAAGACCCCTTATTAAAGAATGTTTTGAATGTGCAAGCAATGAACCATGGATTGCCTCCTGAAAGAGCAAGTTTCCCATACCATTGCGCTGTTATGCAGCATTATTTCAGCGGAGGATTCTATCCAATGGGAGGCGGAGGATCCATTGTTAAGGCTATGACTAAGGCTATTAAAAAAAATGGAAGCAAAGTAAGAACAAGTAGTCGTGTGAAGAGTATTTTAATTGAAGGCAATAAGAAAAAGAGAGCAGTTGGAGTAGAACTTGAAGATGGAGAAAAGATTTATGCAAAAAATATCATTTCTAATACAGATCCAAGTAAGACGTATTTTGATTTGGTAGGAGAAAAAAATCTAAGTAACAAATTGTTAAAAAAACTTTCTAAAACAAAATATTCATGTACTTCACTTATGCTATTTGTAACAGTAGATATGGATGTGAGGGAGGCAGGATTAGATTCCGGTAATATATGGATGATGGACAATAAAGATACTGATGATGTTTTTAAAGATTTAATGAAAGTAGATATTGCATCTGGAGAAGCATTTCCAGGAATGTTTATAAGTTGTACAACACTTAAAGACCCTCCTAGTTTTGACGGAAGGCACCATACACTTGAAGTGGTAACTTTTATAAACCGTAAATCATTTAATCATTTAAAAGAAGATGGAAATCATCGTTCAAAAAAATATATAGAGTTTAAAGAACTTTTAACTAACAAAATGATTAACGGGCTTGAAAAGGTTCTCCCAGGTGTTAGTGATAAAATTGTACAGAAAGAGCTGGGCACTCCAATAACTAATGAATTTTATATCAATTCAACAGAAGGTAGTGTTTACGGAACCGAGAAAAGTTTCAAGCAAACTGGTCCTTTTTCATATAAACCAAAAACTGAAATCCAAAATTTATATCTATGTGGAGCAAGTGTAATGGCACATGGAGTTGCTGGTGCTTCATATTCAGGAGTTCAAGCAGCAGCAATTATTCTCAAATGTAAACAAGATGACTTGTTAAAAACTGATGAATCACAAAATATTCGTATTTATGATGCGGAAAATAGTACAGAATACCCTGAATGGATGTTTAAGAAAATGAATCTTAAAAGATCACGAGTCAGAACATCTCATTAAAATGCTACATTTGTGAACTTTTTTAAATACAAAAAATTAAACCAAATAAGAATATGAGTGAATTGAAAGTCAAAATAAAAGAAAAATTGATAGAACACCTAAACCTTGAAGATTTTAATCAAGATGATTTTAAAGATGATACTCCACTTTTTGGAGACGGGATAGGATTAGATTCTATAGATGCGCTTGAAATTATAGTAATGCTGGATAGAGAATTTGATATTAAAATATCTAACCCTGAAGAGGGAGCAAAAATTTTTCAATCTGTAAATACAATTGCTGAATACATTAAAAATAATAAATCCTAGGTAGATGAGTATTTCTATTACTGGATTAGGCATTGCAACTGCGATTGGAATGAATCTAGAAGAAAATTTCAATTCATTACAAAATTTAAAATCCGGAATCTCAAAAATTGAATTAATTAGTGGATTAAAAGAAAGTTTTCTTGGTGGAGAAATAAAATTTACCGACAAAGAACTTTCATTAATTGTTTTTGGAAAGGAAACAAAAGAAATACTTCCAAGATCGTTATTATTATCGTTAATCTCTGCAAAGGAAGCTTGGGGTGATAACACAATAAATTCAAAGATAAGAACAGTAATTATTGGAGCAACAACTGTTGGCGGAATGGATCTGTCAGAAAAATGTCTTGAAAAAGATAAAAGAATACGAACTTTAGAAGACAATAATAGCGGATTAATAGTCGACTATTTAGGAAATTATTTTAAACTTGATGAGTTTAAAACTACAATTTCTACTGCATGTTCATCTTCAGCAAATGCAATCATGCTTGGGTCTAGAATGATAAAGAATGGCCTAGCTGATAGAGTATTGGTTGGTGGTGGTGATGCTTTAACTAAATTTACAGTAAATGGATTTAATTCACTTAGAATTTATGACAATGATTTTTGCAAACCATTTGACAATAACAGAAAAGGGTTAAATCTAGGAGAAGCTGCAGGATACATTGTTCTAGAAAATAAGAAATCGATGGGAATTACCAAAAATAAAAAAATTGCATCAATACTTGGGTGGGGAAATGCTAATGATGCGTATCATCAAACAGCATCTTCACCTGAAGGTGAAGGGGCTAAGAAATCAATGAAATTAGCTTTAGAAGAAGCTAATCTATCATTATTAGATATTGATTATATTAATGCGCACGGGACAGCAACTTCAAACAATGATTTATCTGAAGGAAGAGCAATTGAGAAATTATTTGGTGAAAAGCAATTATTTAGCTCTACAAAAGCATACACAGGGCACACTTTAGCTGCAGCCGGAATAGTAGAATGCATATATTCTATTCTTTCAATTCAAAATAACACTATCTTTCCCACTTTAAATTATAAAAACCAAATGTCAGAGCTTAGAATTAGGCCCGTAACTTTTCTCAAAAAAAATAATGAGATAAATGCTGTACTCTCAAATTCTTTTGGGTTTGGAGGAAATAATACTACAATAATTATTGGGGAATAATGGCATTTATACATAAATACTCTTCTATTTCAAGCGGTAATTCATTTACAAAAGGGATACTAAATACTTGTATACATCTTAAAACCAATTTAGAAATTATCCATCCAATATACAAAGAGACTATTCTAGGAATAAATTTAAGAAGAATGCCAATAGTTGTTAAGATGGGTTTAGCTAATACAATTAAATGTTCAACAAAAAATAAAATTGACGCTATTGTAGTCGCAACTGGACTTGGTAGCATTCACAATACAGAATTATTTTTATCTTCGTTTATTGATTCTAAACAATCAATATTATCACCTTCTCCTTTTATTAATTCAGTTCATAATACTATCTCAGGAGAGATCGCATTACATACACAAAATAAAGGCTACAACACAACTTATTCACAAGGAGGATTATCCTTTGAAGGAGCGCTACTAGATGCAATTTTATTGACCAAAGAAGGTAAAAATGTAATTTTAGGAGGTGTTGATGAAGCAATTCCTATCGTAGATGAAAGCTTAAAAAAGGAGGGATTTAAAAGCCAATTTAGTTCTGGCTCAACATTCTTTAATCTGTCTCCCAATAAAAGAGATTCATTAGCAGAAGTTATTATTTGTTTTATTACAAAAGAATATAAATTCGAATCTTATATTACTGATAACTTCAACTCAGATGAAGACATTATTATTTCAGGATTCTCAACTACTAAAAATTTAAAAGAAATAAAAAACCTGAATTATTCAAAATTTAGTGGGATCTATATGACTAACTCTGCATTTGGATTACAATTAGCAGTAGAGTTACTAAACAGCAATATATCTGAATTAGATGGGCATATATTACCAACAACAATAAAGAGAATATTTATAGTGAATCATGCCTCAGAAAACGATATTGGCATTATAATCCTAAAAAAATGACATTCTTATTCAGTATTATTTTATTTATTATTAGTTATCTTGTAATTGGTATTTTTGATATTAGACAAAATATATTTGTACAATCAATCAATTCAGTTAGCAAGGGAAATATTTGCTTAACCTTTGATGATGGGCCTGACCCAATCATGACTCCAAAAATTCTAGAGATTCTAAATAAACATGGCATTAAAGGTACTTTTTTTTTGATTGGAGAGAATGTGCTATCTAATCAAGAAATTGTAAAACAAATATCTAATCAAGGTCATTCTATAGGAAATCACACCTATTATCACAAAGCTACTTTTTCAATATCTTGTAAGAAGAAAATTACTAAGGAAATAAAAAAAACAAATCAGCTACTTGAACAAATTACTTCTAAAAAAATTATATTCTTTAGACCTCCATTTGGAATCACTAATCCAAATATAAATATCGCTCTGAAAAAATTAAATCTAAAATCTATCGGCTGGGGAATTCGATCTTTAGACACTGTTACAAATGATTCTATAAAGCTATATAACAAAGTTAAGAAAGGAATTGATAAAGGAGAATCTATAATTTTATTCCATGATAGATGCGAAAGCACTTTAGCAATTTTAGAAAATCTGATTATCTATTGTCATGAAAAAGGATTAAAATTTAAAACTATAAATAATGCGTAATCTTTTAATATTATTTACAATACTTATCTCCAATATACTGTTAGGTCAGGAGCAATCTATTGAGAAAATTTTGAAAGTGCATTTTACAAATTTAAATCATATTGAATGCTATTACAAACAGGAAAAAGAACTAGTAATGCTCAATGAACCATTAATTTCTACAGGAATTTTTAAATATGAGAAAGAAGGAAATATTAGTTGGGAGCAGCAAATGCCTTTTAAAGAAACCTTTTTAATAAATAAAAAGTCGGACAATAAGCTTGATAAACATATCAATCAGTTTATACTGTCAATATTAACTGGTGATATCTTGGACAATAAAAAATTAGAAGTGAGTTACTCAGAAAATAAAGATAACTATACTATTATAATAACTCCAAAAAAAGGTGCAATGAAAAAGAAAATAAAAGAAATACATTTAGCCTTTAGGAAAATAGAAATATCACTAAGTAGATTGGAAATAATATTACAGAATAGTGATATAACCAGAATCAATTTTTATGAAAATTAATAAAAAACTAGTATACTCAAGCTTAAAAATAACAGAGGATAAGGATAGCATTAGCTATTTAATTGAAATTGATTTTACTCATCCTGTATTTCAGGGGCATTTTCCTGAGAAATCAGTTTTACCTGGAGTAATAATGTGTGATATTGTACGGTATTTAGTTTCTGATAAATTAGGAGTAAAAGTTCAACTTGTATTAGCAAAGAACATTAAGTTTTTAAAAATGGTAGTTCCGTCTGAGGATAATACTTACAATGTAAAAATCTCAATAGTAGAAGATCAAGAAAAATACAATATAAGAGCTATTATTAGTCAAAATGATGAAATCTATTTTAAATTGAATGCAGAGTATAAAACAAAATAACTCTTCAGAAAAGAAATGGTGTGTAATAATACCCACTTTTAATAATGACAAAACCTTAGAAAAGGTTTTGAAAGAAGTGCTAAGTATTTGTAAAAATATAATCGTTGTTAATGATGGTTCTGATGATAACACTTCTCAAATTCTAAAGAATTTTTCAGATAAAATTGACATTATAACTCATAAAGAGAACCAAGGTAAGGGAAAGTCATTAAGAGATGCTTTTGAATATGCTATAAAAAAAGATTTTGAATATGGCATTACTATTGATTCTGATGGTCAGCATTACCCTGCAGATATTAATTTATTTGTAGAAGTCATTTCAAAGCACCCAGACTCAATCATTGTTGGAGCAAGAGACATGATGCAAGATGGAATCCCTAAAAAAAGTAGTTTCGGGAATAAGTTTTCAAATTTCTGGTTTTGGGCAGAAACAGGCATTTCACTCTCAGACACCCAAACAGGATTTCGGTTGTATCCATTAAATAAGATGAATGGAATAAGATTCTTTACTGTGAAATTTGAATTCGAGATAGAAGTAATGGTGCGGATGGCCTGGAAAGATGTTCTTATAAAAGAGGTCCCAATAAGAGTTAAATATGATGACAAGGAAAGAGTTTCTCACTTTAGACCTTTTAAGGATTTCACACGGATTAGCATTTTAAATACAGTATTATTTACTATTGCTCTACTCTATTACATTCCATTAAGAGGACTTTGCTTTTTATTTGGCAAAGAAAAAGTCAAAAACATAAGAAAAGAATTCTTTTCTCAGAAAGGTAGTCTTTTCCAAAAATCAGCATCAATAGGATTTGGAGTTTTTATGGGAGTAGTTCCAATTTGGGGCTTTCAAATGTTAGTGGCTATTTTTCTTTCATACATATTTAGATTAAATAAAGTAATTGTCTTAATTTTTAGTAATATCAGTATTCCACCATTGTTGCCTTTTATTCTATTTGGCAGTTATTATGCAGGTCATCTTCTTATTGGTGGTGAAAAATTAATATTTTCTACAGAAATTAATTTAGAACAGGTTCAATCCGTATTAAAACAATATCTTATTGGCAGTGTGATTTTTGCTTTATTCTTAGGATTTCTTTTCTCTATCTCCTCATATTTATTTATGAGTTTATCAAATAAACTAATTTCAAAAAAATGAAAAAATTAAGTTATATCTTATCAATACTCATCATCACAGCTAATACAAGCTGTAAATTGTCGGATCAGATGATACCTGACTCTATTAGTCAATCACAAACATTAGATTCAAAGGAATCAATAAAGAATGAGGTTGACAAAATAGCAAATAAGCTCATTAAATCTAAATATAATCTAGGCTTAGTGGTTGCTGTGTTGCATAATAATGAAACAAGTATCTACACATATGGATATGCAGATAAAAGCAAAAAAAATCTAATGAATGAGAATACAAACATTGGAATAGGTTCTAACACAAAAGTTTTAGTCAACTCACTTGGCTTGATATTAGAAGCAAAGGGCATAATTGATTTTGACGAAACTATTGGTGATATTTTACCAAAAGACATAGAATATAAAGATGGTGATGTTAGAGATATCACGCTTAGAGAGTTGACACTTCACTCTTCAGGATTACCCAGAGAGCCTGGGGATCTTAAAACCCAAAAGGCTATGTTCCGATATGCGTTTACAGGAAAAAATATATATGGTCATATTGATACAGAATATATGTATAATTACTTGAGTAATCTTAAGTTAAACAAAAAGAATATAAAGGCGACTTATTCAAACATAGGATCAGGACTACTGGCGTATTTATTTACTCTTAAGACTAATATATCATTAAATGAGTTATTAGAGAAACATCTATTTGGGCCACTAGAGATGGAAAACACCAGTCTTATATTTCCAGAGAATAATAACGACTTAGCAACAGGTTATGTTGGAGATTTTCCTCCATTAATGAGAAAAAACAGACCTCTAGAAAATTGGGCATGGTCAGATATTATGATTGGAACAGGAGGTGCTTATTCTACTGCAAAAGATTTAATAAAAATAGTAAAGGCACATTTATCGATCTCAAATACACCCTTAGATAGTATATTAAATAAATCACATGAAACGCATACATGTGAGGACGGAATATTCTACACTATGGCGTGGCAGGTAGCTGATTTTAAAAAATATAATACACGAATCCATTATAAATATGGGGTTATAGCAGGATTTTCATCCTATGTAGGAATGAACACTAAAACAAATGATGCTATAATAGTTCTTAAAAACAATTTTAATTGGAAAGATGATATAGGACATAATATATTGTTGAAGCTAGGCGCTAACAAATAATATAGAGTATCTATTTTATTTATTAAACTAATAGGATCTTTAACTCCGCATCCTTAATCTCCGTATCAACAACACATAGCTTAAGAGAATATTGATTTTTCATCACGTCAACCCATCCTATTAAATTCAGATCGGTTCGCCCCTCTTTCAGTAAGATATTGGAATACTGAGATAAGAGTTTAGTGTCTAAATCTTCATCTATAAAGAAAACTCCTTCACTTTGCCATTTATGTTTTATAGAGATTTCACCAATTACAATATTCGACAAAGTATATACAAATACTCCAGGGCTAACAGTATTATTTGTAATCCCTTGCTGGTGTATAATATCAGAATCTAAACTACCTGATTTATTTTGCAAAATAATACCAACTCTATCTTTTCTAATAAAAAGATCTTTGTTTTTTCTGCAAAGTAATTCTGTTCCAATAATCCCTAACTTGCAGAGATTATCCATCTTAAAGAACTTGGGATAATCTAAACCTAACTTATAATACATTTCTTTCAGAAATGAATTAATATCATTTTCTATAGAACTCTGCGTTATTTTTACTGAGTTTCCGAGTTTATTAAACAGAGTTTTTGTCATATTTTCTGAATAATTACTGATGCATTAAATCCTCCAAATCCAGAAGATGTTTTTAATATCGTACTAACTTCTATATCCCTATTTTCTGTTAAAATATCTAATTTGCTATCAAAATCTTGATTTTCAAATCCTTTGCATTTTAACAACAAGTTATTTTTCATACTTTGTAAACTAATAGCAGTTTCAATTACTGCTGCAGCACCTAAAGTATGTCCGAAATATCCTTTCAAACTATTAACTGGAGTATTATTAAAACCTAGCTTAGAAAATGCTTTCGCCTCCATCCCGTCATTGTAAACAGTTGCAGTCCCATGAGCATTTATAAAGTCAATATCATTTGACATAACATTGCAAATATCTAAAGTATTATTAATGGATTTTATCAATCCTTCTGCCTCTCTATCAGGTGCTGAAATATGATTTGCATCATTTATAGAACAACCTCCTAAAAACTTTAAAGGAGTTTCTTTATATAAATTTCTATTATTACTCATGATAATGGTAGAAGCCGCCTCTCCAATATTTAACCCCTTTCTATCTTTATCAAATGGACTACAAGGAGCATCACTTAATGCATAAAAAGATTTAAATCCTGTAATAACAAATTGAGAAGCAAGATCACCTCCACAAATAATTACATTATCATAATGATTATGATTAATCATATCATTTGCAATAATAAGTGATTGAAGCCCAGAAACACAAGCAGTCGAGACTACAATTCCCTTATCAATACAATTAAAGAAAGTCTTAATATTATCTGAAAGATAAGAAAGATGAGAATTTTTAATATGCGAATTTATTGAGTTAATTTCTCCTTTTGTAGTACTAACTATTAATAATGTTTTAGATTTTAATAAAATAGTTTCATTAACAAAAGATAGACTATCAGAAATAGAATCAATTAACAAAGGTAAAATTTCATCCTGAAGAGGTGAAAATGTAGACAAGAACAATCCATCCTTATATTTAATAGAGCCCTCTCCATTTTTCATCCTCAAAAATGTCTCCTTAGCGCTATTCCCTAAAGGAGAAATTATATTTTCTGCTCCGATAAACATATTTATTCCTGAATAAAAACCTTTAATTCACAATTTGAAACGACAATATCATCAATTTTACTTTCTCCACTTATCACAATAATATTATTAATTTGATTAGTTTGAATTATATCTGTCAGAATAGTTTCACCGACTTCTGGCAATCTATTAATTGAAAGATTCTTTATAGATGCAATATAGCCTAAAAAAGGTTTCTTGCCTTGATTAATAGTCTCCATCCCCATTCTTGCCGCAGAAGACTGAGCAATATGTTCTATTAATCCTGATGAACGAAAAAAACCATCTTCCACGAAAATATTAGTTTGCTTAATGATAAAAGAAGTGCTAGTTTTCTCATTACTATGACCAATAATCTTATCAATCATTATTATGGGTTCTCTTTGAGGAATTAATAATTTAATATCCATAATTTATTTATTAAGTTCAAAAATGTTAAAGTAATTAAACCATTGTTCAGGATGGTTACTTAATTTTTCAGACAGCACTTCTGCAAATTCATTTGCAATAATTTGAGGATCATTGGATATCTTTGGATTTGTTGCCGTGAAATGATATTTATACATACTTTCTTTAACAGAAAAGACAAAAGAATAAGGTATATTTAATTTAGAAGCAATAGCAAAAGGACCCAAAGGCAAGTGAACTCTTTTATTAAATATTTTTGTATCAATCGTCTTAGCGCCCTCAAGGTTCCTATCAGCATGAATACAGATAAGCTCTTTATTATCAATAGCAGTTTTAATCTTAAATAAATGAGATAGATCATCTTTTATCACAATAATATTATAATTGCTTTCTCCAATATCTCTTTCAACTAATCTCTTAATTCTCTTTGCCTCCCCATCAAACATCACTACATTAACAATTCCATCTTGTTCTTTAAGAAATTCCCCTGCTATATTCCAGCTTCCAATATGTCCACTAATTAAAATAGCAGGCTTAGATTTAGTAATTAGGTCGACAAGATATTCTCCTCCATCTTGACTACATGTATATTTAGAACTCCATTTTGTAAGTATCGCAAAATTATCAATTAATGATTTTCCTAAGTTAAGAAAATTCATATAAACGATACTCAGAATTTTGGCTTGATTAAAGTTAGGAATGTATTTAAAAGTTAAAGCTAAATTTTTTCTAGCTTTAGGTAAAAAAATAAAGTAAAATGGGACAACAAAATGTAATAAGAAGTAAGCCGCACCAACACCAAAATTTTTAATAAATAAAATAAAAATCTTATAACCGAGAACAAATCCTTTCGTTCTACCCGACCATTTATTCATTAATCTTATTTAAGATTAAATTATAGAAATCATGAAAAGTCACAACAGTTTGAAAATCCTCTGCAGTTAATTTAACTTTAAAATTTTCTTCAATAAATACAACTAAGTCTACATAATCTAAACTGTCTAAATCAAGGGTTTCTCTAAAATCTGCATCATCAGTAATTTTTGATTCTTCTATTTCAAACTCCTCAACCAAAACTTCATTTGTAATTTTAATGATATTTTTAAGCTTCATATTTTTTAATAATTAAATTTGAATTTGTCCCTCCAAATCCAAAAGAGTTTGACATTATAACGTTTAATTCTTTTTTCTTGGCTTTTGCAATAATATTAATTTTTGCTAAAGATTGCTCACTTTTTTTATAATTTATATTAGGTGCAATAAAATTATTATTCATCATAATAATAGAATAAATAATTTCACTTGCTCCAGACATCCAACATTCATGACCTGTCATTGATTTTGTAGAACTTACAGGAGTATTGTAGTCTTTAAATACAGAGTAAATTGCTTCAGCTTCACAAGCATCACCTAAAGGAGTAGAAGTTGCATGCGCATTTATATAATCTATATCTTTAGGAAGAATATTGGCATTTTCTAAAGCCATTTTAATTGATCTAATTTGCCCATCAACATCAGGAGCACTTATATGTTTTCCATTTGATGAGAACCCATAACCCACAACTTCTGCAATAATTGGAGCTCCTCTCAATAAAGCAGATTCTAATGATTCTAAGATTAAAGAAGCTCCCCCTCCACTTGGGACTAATCCATCTCTATCTTTATCAAACGGACTTGATGATTTTTTTGGATATTTTTCTTTAATTGAGAATACTCCCAAGCCATCAAAACTACCAAAAGCATGTGGATTAACTTCCTGAGCACCTCCACAAATCATTGTGTCCTGCATTCCTGATTTTATCAAATTATAAGCAGTTCCTATAGAATGACCTCCAGAAGAACATGCAGCACTTATTGTAAAATTTACTCCTTTTGTTCTAAAAATAGTTGAAAGATTCATTGTGACAGTACTATTCATTGATTGAAAGATAGATCCAGAACCTAATAATGTGGTATCCTTTTTTTCTCTAATTTTATCAATACTTTCCATAACTGCTTTTGCAGATGAATCATTACCAAAAATCATTCCAATTATATGATTATCTAAAAAATCATCATCTATTCCTGCACTTTCTAAAGCTTCTTTAGTAGCAACATAAGCATAAATTGCTTCTTCTGATAAACTAATTCTCTGTCTTCTTGACAAAACACCTTTTAAATTAGGAGTATTTATTACACCCGTTAAAGCAGATCTATAGCCCATCTCTTTTCTGACGCAATCAATACCTACTCCACTTTTACCCTCTTTTAGCGATTCCGTAACTTCTTGGATATTTTCACCTATACAAGAATAAATACCAATACCTGTAATAACCACCCTTTTACTCATTTTTTAAGAATAAATTCCTCCATTAATATTAATAACTTCTCCCGTGATATATGCTGCCTTATCAGAAGCAATAAAACTAACCAAATGAGCAACCTCAACTGCTGCGCCAAATCTTCTTAATGGAATAAATTTCTTTATTTCTTTTTCAGGCAAATCCCTTGTCATGTCACTATGAATAAAGCCAGGAGCAATTGCATTTACCGTAATTCCTCTTCTTGCGACTTCCTGTGATAAAGATTTTGATGCTGCAATCAAGCCTCCTTTAGCTGCAGAATAATTTGTTTGTCCTGAATTGCCTTTTAATCCTGAAATCGAGGCAATATTAATAATTCTTCCTTTTTTTAGTTTTATCATATCCTGCAAAATATTATTTGTAACATTATAAAACCCTCTCAAACTAACATCCAAGACACTACCCCATTCTTCATCATTCATCCATAATAATAAATTATCTTTCGTAATACCTGCATTATTTACTAAAACCTCAATAATATCATAAGGATTATTAGTTTTCCAAGTCATTAATTGTGTAGAAACTTCTTCTTTTAATTGGACATTAAACTGTACAACCTCAGCAGTCCCCCCATCTTTAAGAATTTGATCTTTTGTTTCCTCTGCAGCAATAATATTAGAAGAATAGTTAATCAAAATATGATAGCCATGATCTTTAGCAAGTTGAATAGCAATTGCCCTTCCAATACCTCTTGATGCCCCAGTAATTAATGCACATTTTCTCATTCTAATAATTTAATCTATGTAAGTATTTAAAGTAGGACAAATTTAATATTTTTGTCGGATATAAATTTAATATGAAGAATTTTTTATTGCTGTGGGTTGGTTTTTGGGAATTGAGAAAGAAATCATTTGTATTTATTTTACTTCTAATTGTTAGCCTTCTTTCTTTTACAGCATCAAAGCTTCATTTAAATGAAGATGTAAATCAAATTTTCTCAGATAAAGAGGCCGCTAAAATGTTAACTTCATCTGAAAGTAAAAAAGTATTTATTTCTATCAATACTACAAATTCAAATTTTGACATTAAACAAGTACAGCAGGATATCTCAAATAAATTATCTCTACAGTTTCCTAAACAATTAACTTTCTTAACACAAGAATCAGGAGAAACCTCTTTCTTGGATATCTTTTACAGTAATATTCCTTTTTATTTATTGGATTCTGACTATACTATTATTAAAGATAGAATATCTGATTTCGATTCAATTCTAGAGAGTAATCATAGATCATTATTCTCAGTGTCTTCAGATATAGAAAAAGAAATTATCTTTAAAGATCCTTTAGGATTTAGTAAACTAATAATAGATCAGCATAAAGACCTGTTTAATGTCTCTAAATATATTAACGAAAACTCACAAAAAACAATAATATGCAATTTAACAAACAATGACATATTGTATGTAACTCCTTTCTATGAAGCCTTACAATTAATTAAAAATAAATATAAAGATGACAATGTAGATATATCTTTCTTCTCAATTTCTTTTATTCCTGTAGTAAATTCAAAACAGATCAAAGAAGATCTAAGACTAACCTTATCTTTTACAATTATTATTATATTATTGATACTAATAATAGTTTTTAGAAGCTACCTCGTACCTTTTCTATTTATTCTTCCGGCTATTTTTGGAATGGTATTTTCTTTAGCTTTAATTTATTGGCTAAGAGGCGGAATATCTGGGATTGCTTTGGGATCAGGTGCAATTATTTTTGGTATTGTAATCGACTATTCTTTTCATTTCTTTTCTCATCAAAAACACAATAAAGATAATAGCAAAACCATAATAGAACTTTACAAACCTCTTTTTTTTAGTGCATTTACTACTATAATGGCTTTTTACGCTTTAACTCTTACAAATTCTAAAGTATTAAATGATTTTGGTTGGTTTGCTGCCTTTGGCCTAATTGGATCTCTTGTATTTGTTTTATTTGTACTTCCAGTAATTAGCCCTGTTGCTGAAACATCAAAAAAAGAACATGAATATAGCTTTCACATTCCAAAAAAAATAAGTGAATATCTTGCAATTGGAATATTAATATTAACAACATTCTTTCTATTTAAAGCAGATGAAGTTTCTTTTGATTCAAATATTGAGAATTTGAATTTTTTCCCTAATGAATTAAAAGATGCTGAAAAAAATATTTTAGATATTAATTCAAAAGATAACAAAAATATATTGATATATATAGAAAATCAAGACAAAGAAATAACTAAAGAAAAAAATCTTGAGTTATTACTATTTTTAAAAGATCTTAAGAAAAAAAATAAACTCATTAAATATTCTAACTTTTCTCTTTTTGACTTATCAGAGAAAGACATATCAGATAAGAAAGCAATTTGGAATAATTTTTGGGAAAATAATCGGGAAATTCTCACAAATAAAATTGATAATTTTTCCATAAAAAAAGGCTATAATAAAAATGCATTTAATGAACTTATTGAATTAATTGGTTCAAATACTAAATACACTCCTTTCTTATCAAGTGAAGAAATGCTAAATAATATAAGTACAGAAAAAGGAGAAAGTTGGGTTGCAAAAAGTATGATTACAATGCAAAAAGAAAAAATTTCTGAAATTACTAAAGTATTAAATGAGAAGAATATTAAATATATAGACAAAGTAGGAATTGCAAACAAGATGCTTGTTGAAATTAAAGAGAACTTTAATTTTCTTTTATTCTATACTGGAATATTAGTGTTTCTAACATTATTACTAATCTATGGAAGATTTGAATTAGCATTAATAACCTTCCTTCCAATGCTCATTAGTTGGATTTGGATCTTAGGGATATGTGCAATCTTAGAAATCCAATTTAATTTTGTAAATATTATTATTTCTACTTTAATCTTTGGAATTGGCGATGATTTTGCAATATTTATCTCAGATGGTTATTTGAAAAAATATAAAACAAATGATGATGTAATAACAGTAAATCTACAAAGTATATTTTTATCAGGGCTAACTACAATTATTGCTCTTGGCTCATTACTTTTTGCAAAACATCCTGCAATAAATTCTATTGCTCTTATCTCAATAGTTGGAATAGGTTCAATACTAATTATTTCATTCTTTCTTCAACCATTACTTTACAAATGGCTAATCATCAATAGAACTAACAGAGGCTTATCTCCTGTGACATTATCAAGTTTTATATCTTCTTTAGTTTCCTACATATTATTTGTAGTAGGCAGTTTATTGTTATCTTTACTATCACTCTTTTTAGTTATTATTCCCTATTCCAAGAAATTCCTCAAACCATTATTCCACTTTATAATACAAAAAACATGTAAGTTGATGTTTCTATTATCACTTAATGTAAGAAGAAAAGAATTTAATAATGAGAATCTTGATTTCTCAAAACCTTCTATAATCATCGCTAACCATCAGTCATTTGTTGATATTTTGCAAATGTTAATGTTAAGTGATAAAATAGTTTTAGTAGTAAAAGATTGGGTATACTACTCTCCTATTTTTGGAAGAATAGTTAGATTTTTAGATTTTATAACAATATCTAATGGAATTGAAAACAACCTCGATAACATTCAAAAATTAATAGAAAAAGGATATTCCATTATGATTTTCCCTGAAGGCAAGAGGAGTGATAATGAAAAATTAGGAAGATTTCATAAAGGAGCCTTTTTAATTGCTGAGAAGTTACAATTAGATATCACTCCAATTTTATTACATGGGTATGGGAATGCTATTAGAAAGAATGACTTGCTTATAACAAAATCTATTCTTAGCTATAAAGTATTGCCTAGAATATCACATAATAACACAGAGTTTGGAATTGGTTATAGAAATAGAGTTAGGGAAATTAAGAAATATTTTTCTAAAGAATCTAGTAAATTCAATAAAGAAAGAAAAGAGGCAAATTATTTATACGGCAATATCCAAGCAAATATTGATTACAAAGGGGCTATTATTGAGTGGTATTATAAAGTAAAATGGCGATTAGAAAAAAATAACTATATCTATTATGACTCATTAATACCAAGCAGAGCAAAGGTATATGATCTGGGATGTGGATATGGTTTCTTAAGTTGCTTCTTATATTTAAAATCTAAAAGTAGAGAAATAATAGGACTAGACTATGATTCTGATAAAATTGATATAGCAAGTAACTATTTTATGTTTAAGGATGAGAAGAAAATTAATTTCTTAAATGAAGACATTGTAGATTTTAGACTAGAAAGTCCTGATGTTATACTACTAAATGATGTTTTACACTACTTAAATAAAGATTCACAATTAAAAGTTTTACATCATTGTTTGAGTAATTTAAATGAAAATGGATTAATTTTTATTCGTGAGGGGGAAATGGAAAATAAAAAACATATTTTTACAAAGTTTACTGAATTTTTATCAACTAAACTTCTTAAATTTAATAAAGTAGATGGGAAGCTGAATTACATTACAGGCCAAACAATAAGTGATCTTGCAAATAAATACAACCTGAGGACGAGAAGTATTAGTCACTCACAAATAACCTCTAACAAACTGTTTATACTACAAAAATGATGAAATACGATTTTATAATTATTGGGGGTGGAATGAGTGGTTTAGTTTGCGCATTTATTTTATCAAAAGAAGGTAAGAAAGTTATCGTCTTAGAGAAGAACTCTCAATTAGGAGGAGGGTTGCAAATATTTTCAAGAGATAAAACGTTATTTGAAACTGGTGTGCATTATGTTGGGGGGCTAGATGAAGGGCAAACTTTAAATCAACTATTTAAATATTTAAATTTAATGGACAAAATTCAAATCAAACAAATGGATAAAGATTGTTTTGACAAGATTCATTTTGGAAATGAAGATAAATATTACTCTATTGGCCAGGGGTACAAGAAGTTTATTTCTAATTTAGTAGAAGATTTCCCTCATCAAAAAAAAGAAATTACAGAATACTGCAAAACAATAAAACAGGTTTGTAAGGAATTTCCATTGTATAATTTGAAAGACCAAACTAACTACCCTATTTCAAATGAGGAGGTGGAAAGTGTTGATGAAGTTATTGATTCAATAATAACTGACAATCGATTAAGAAATGTATTAGGATCTCAGAATATTTTATACGGTGGAAAAAAAGGAATTACTCCTTTTTATATTCATGCACTTATTATAAATTCTTATATAGAATCTGCTTGGAGATTTGTAAATGGAAGTTCTCAAGTCGCAAGATTTCTTGCGAGATCAATAAAATCATTTGGAGGAGAGGTTCTGAAAAAATCAGAAGTAATTAATGCGAAAATTATAGATAAGACAATTGCGTCCGTAAAGTTAGAAGATGGGACTATATTGGAAGGAAATAATATTATTTCAAGTTTACATCCAATTCAAACTATTAAAATTATGGGAGAGGAGAATTTTAAGGGCCTTTATAAAAAACGAATAAATAATATTCAGAATTCAGTATCTTCTTTTGGACTTCATATCTCTTTTAAAAAAAATACATTTCCATACCTCAATCATAATGTTTATCATTTTGAGGATGAAAATATTTGGGGTCTTGATGATTATACAGAAAAGAACTGGCCAAAAGGTTTATTCCTATGTTTTCATCCTTTAAAAAATAATTCTGATTATGCAGATGGATGTTCAGTTCTAACTTACATGAATTATGAAGATGTAAAAAAATGGGACACCACTTCTAGCACGCATTTTAAGTTAAAAGAAAGAGGAGAAAGTTATAACGTATTTAAACGTGAATGTGAAAATAAAATCATTAGTAGCTTGGAAAAACTATATCCAAACATTAAAGATTCTATTAGTTCAATTCATAGTTCTTCACCTTTAACCTTAAGAGATTATAATGCCGCTCCATTTGGGACAATGTATGGGTTTCAGAAAGATAAAAGACACCCTTTGCAATCCTATATTCATACAAAAACAAATATTAACAACTTATATCTAACTGGACAAAGCGTTAATCTTCATGGAGTATTAGGTGTTACAATAAGTGCTTTGCTTACTTGTTTTAATTTTATTGATAGTAAAAAACTAATGAGTGAGATTAGGGCCGCTAAATAGTATTTTAACATTAATATTATTATTTCTAACCTTTTTAGCAAAAGGACAAGTTTCAGGCTATATATATGACTCTGCCTCAAAAAAACCATTACCATTTTGTAATGTTGTGTGTAAATCAACTAATATTGGTACTATAACTGATTTAGATGGAAAATTTGAAATTAATGCTAAGATAGGATCTAAATTAAACATTTCTTTTATTGGCTATAAATCAAAGGAATTAGTTGTTAATAAGAAAAATTTCAGAAAAATTTACTTAAACTTAAAATCTACAAACATTCCAGAAGTAAGGGTTAAGATGAAAGAAGACCCTGCTGTTTTACTCATGAGAGAGGTAATTAAAAGAAAGAAACTTTTAAGACCGCAGAGCAATGTTAAGGGAATGGAAGTACAAGACCTTTTCAAGGTATATATATCTGATCCAAATCATAAATTTATCGGTTTTAAAAAATCTAATTTATTTGTGCAGATGTCAGATTCAATGATTAATGGTGTTCCGTTTTTTGTATCAGATAAAAGATTATATAAGGACAGTTTAATAAGTCAGAAAAGTCATGGTGTTGGTGTTGAACATGATTTTTTTGTAGATTATATTAATTCATTAAATTTTCATCTTGATGTTTATGATGATTTAATTAATGTAATGGGAAGAAGTGTTACAAGCCCATTATCTACTAATGCATTTTCTTTTTACAAATATTATCTTGTAGATAGTTGTTTCTTAAATGCCAGCTATTGTTACAAGGTGAAATTAACTCAGAAACAAAAAGGTAATGCAGTCTTCTTAGGTCATGTGTGGATAGAAAAAAACTCTTTTGCAGTTAAAAGAATAAATGTTTCATTAGAAAATAAATATATTAATCTTTTAGAGGAATTTAAGTTCTCTCAGGATTTTGACAAAAAGGATGGGGTGAATTTTGAATCTAGTAATAGTATTCAGTTTACTATGTCATCGGCTGATCTCCCAATCATTTCAGATTCCATATCATTGATAGTTAACAAACAAATAAAAAGGTTTGAATTTATGGGAAATAATGATATCCAGGATTCAATATTTCATAAAGAAGAACCCTTAATTGAAATTGCAATAATTGATTCTTTAAATAATGATCCACATATTAAATTAATTACAGAATTAAGCGAACTATTTATAACTTCATATTATACTATTGGAAAGATAGATATAGGGCCTATTTATAATATGTACTCTAGCAATAAGGTTGAGGGGAAAAGGCCTTCATTTTTATTTAGAACGAATAAATATTTTATGAATAATTTATTAATTTCTAATTATATTGGGTATGGATCCTCGGATAAGCGTTATAAATATGGTTTTCAGCTTAAAATAAGAGATAAGCAAGAAAAGGGTCTAGAACTTGAATTAAGCTATAGTAATGATCTTAAAAGTATGGGTGATAGATATATCTATAGAGCCTTGAATCCTAATCTATTTCTAGCCTCAGGAAATGATGTTTTTACCTCTTTATTTTCTGGCATTCAAGAAGATAAAATGTTATACTCTACAAAAAGTAGAATTTCAATCAAGAAAGAATTTAGATATTTGGATGTATCTACATATTTTTATGATAAAAGAATTGAAAATAATATTAATCTTTTAATTAGTAATGATATACATCAGACGACTTTAGGATTTAGTTTTCGATTCTCTAAATCAAAAAAGCTGAAAAATCATTTCAACACTTTTAATTTAAAATCTACTGCTCCTCTTTTCTGTGGAGATATAGCTATCTCTGATAACCAATATTCTAATTCAGATTACAATATCATAAAAGCAAAATTAATAGTCAGACAAAATGTCAACACCAGTTTTCTTGGCAGAACTAGATATGTATTAGATATAGGGTACTATAAAGTAAGTAATGAGACACCTTTAATATTTTTAGAGCATCATAGAGGTAATAAATCGTACATTTATGATTTAACAAAATCATCATTAATGAATCCAAATGAGTTTATTAGCGATCGGTATGTTGCATTTTATCTTGATCAGCATTTGAATGGTCGAATTTTTAACCACATCCCTTTATTAAATAGATTAGAAATAAGAGAAACAATTACAACTAATGTTGTTTTTGGAAATTTACATAATACATTTCAAAGGAATAATCTTTCTGATCTTACCTATGCATTAAATTATAGCACTCCATATGTAGAAGTGGGGGTTGGAGTAGAAAATATTTTCAAATTAATTAGATTAAATTTTATGTGGAGATTAACATACCTAGATAAACCGGAATCAATTCCTTTTGGTATTACTGGAGGTATTTATTTTTCTTTATAATCACGCTAAGTTTCTGCTAGATTCCCCGCGTCTTAATGCGAATGAATTAGAGTTATCTCACACATAACATGCAAGAACAGAACATATCTATTTTTAATTTTAAATATCTCTTAAATAGTTCTCAATCTTTTTTAGTTTGTTGTAAAAAACATCATCATCTACAGAATTTGATCCTATTAATTTTTTAACTGTATCGATTGTATGTTTTGTTTCATTACAGACGTTCTTTTCTGCTTTTAAAATTTCAAGTGCCTTTATGCAAGCTATTAATTGAATACTCATAACTTGAAAGGCATTATCAATTACTTTTCTAGTAATTAAAGCAGAGTTAGTCCCCATACTAACTATATCTTGGTTATCGTTATTACAAGTGATTGAGTGCACACTCATTGGATTAGATAACATCTGACTCTCTGCAGTGCTAGAAGTTGCGGTAAATTGCACCCCTTGCATTCCGTAATTTAATCCTAATTTTCCTATATTAAGAAATGGAGGTAAAATTTTATTTGTTTTTGAATTAAGCAACAAATTAAGTTGTCTTTCTGCTAACATTGTTAGTTTAGTTATTGCAATCTTTAGCTTATCCATTTCTAAGGAGATATAATCTCCATGAAAATTTCCGCCATGAACAATTTTCTGATTATTAACATCAACTATTGGGTTATCATCAACAGAATTTATTTCGTTTTCAATAACTAACTCACTAAAATTGATAGTATCTAAAATAGGGCCAAGAACCTGAGGAGTACATCTTACGCTATAAAACTCTTGAAAGTTTTTATTCTCACTAGAATACCTATTTGTGATTAAATTGGAAGTTTCTAAAATCTTTCTAATTCTTAATGCAATTTCATTCTGACCCTTATGAAGTTTAACCTGATTTAGTTCTTTGGACATATAATCATCATATGAACCAAATATTTCTAACATCATAGCCGAAATTTTAACACTCCACTTAATAAGAGTCCTGGAATTAATAATATTAATAGTTGAAAGAGCAGTCATACAAGCTGTCCCATTTATCATTGCTAGTCCATCTCTTAATTCTAATTGATGTGGCTGTAAGTTGCTTTCTTCAATAAGTTTTGAAATATCATCTTTTTCACCTTCATTATTTACACCCTTGCCCTCACCTATAATACCAAGTGCTAAATGAGCTAATTGCACCAAATCTCCACTTGCGCCAACTCCTCCATGCTCATAAATATCAGGGCATATTCCATTATCAATGTAATTTGAAAGAGTGTTTATCAAAGATTGACTTACTCCTGACTTCCCTTGCAAGAAAGTATGTAGTCTAATAATCATTATAATTTTCACAACCTTAGTGGGTAGTACAGCTCCCATTCCGCTTGAATGGCTTCTTATCAGATTATATTGCAACTTAATTTGATCTTTCTTATTGACTCTAAAATTAACCATTGGTCCAAAGCCTGTATTAATACCATAAACTAAATTATTCTTTGAAAAAGATTCTAAAAAATTAAATGATTTTAATGCATCACATGTATCCTGTTCACTATAAGAATATGATCTATGCCCATTAATTATTTCTTTTAAATCAGTTATTGTTAATCTATTCATCTATCTATTGTCTATAAATCTATTTATTTTTCTATTCTTATTAATTCCAATTTTCTCATTTATTATTCTATGTTCTACAATACAAATTTCTGGGGTAAATAATAATTTTGATTTCAAAAAACCTTTTATTTCTTTCAATGATGACGTCTGTAAAAATTCATCCGTTACAAATAAAGATAATGTATCAGAATCAAACTCATCTAAACTTACTTCAATTGCAAAATTTTCTACATGTTTAAATGCATATATCGCTTCAATAATAGCAGATGGAAATACTGTAGTTCCTTTGACTTTTAGCCTTTGACTTTTTCTTCCTAAAACAGGGCCTAGTCGTAATGAGGTTCTTCCACACTTACATCTAGCACGATACACTGCGCAAATATCTCCTGTACGATATCGTAAAAGTGGCATTGCTTCAACTCCTAAGGTGGTAATCACCACTTCTCCACTCTCACCATCTTTAACTTCAAAACCATTCTTATCAAGTACTTCAACAAATAACAAATCCTCTTGTAGATGCCCTCCCCTTCCTTCATCACATTCAGTAAAGGCAGTCATCATTTCAGTTGATGCATAGGTAGAGTAAAGCTTAATGTTTAACTCTGAAGAAATTGTCTCCCCTAGACTATTTAACTGAAGGTTAGACTCTCTGATTGGTTCTCCAATACAGATGGCTTTCAATAATGAGCATTGGTGTAAATCAATATTATTATCTTTAGCAAATCTTATCATTTTCAATAAGAATGATGGCACGGCAACAACAATCTCTGGACTAAATCTCTCAATCATATCCCACTGAAACTTTAAATTCCCAGGGCCTGTACGGATAATACCAACGTCAAGTTCTTGAGATCCTAAATAATAAGCCAATCCTGCCATAAAACATTTATCAAGAGTTGTTGTCAGTAAAACCTTATCTCCTTTTTTAATATTACAAAGTTCAAAGGAGTTTCGCTCATTAATGGCTAGTCTTTTTAAATCATTTTGTGTTAAATAAAAAGAAATGGGATCCCCTATAGTACCTGATGTAGTGATAAAATCTCTCACTTGATTTTTTGGTACACAAAGAAAATCATCATTATATTTAGCTATATCAGTCTTAGTTGTAAAAGGCAGTTTCTTAATATCTATTAGTGCATTAATTTTACAAGAAAAGGGGAGTGTTTTTTTGTAAAATGTAGAGTTAATCTGAATATAATTAAGAAGATGATTAATTTTTGCTAATACCATTATAAAGATTTAAATGTAAAATTACTTTTTTTGAAAACAAATAGACTAAATTAATTAAACATTACTCTTCAAGAAGATTTGTTTGCAATTATTACAAGAATCAAAATAAAAAAAGTTCGAAATTAGGACTAAGAGATTCAGCAAAGTGAGATTATTTTATGTAAAGCTAATTGTTATTGATAAAATGATTATTCTTTTCATCTCTGATAATTTATTTATTTAAAAATCAAACATACAAAAAAAAACGGTATAAATACAAAGAAAAAAAGTCGGGGTAGCAGGATTACAACCAACACTTATTTCACTAGATTACAGTAAGCTTTCAAACCAAAATTTGCACCACTTTTTGCACCGCTAACCAATCTACTAAAACAAACTTAAAAAAATCAATTGGATTTTCTGAGTAATCATTTATTTTTTAAAATATGCTAAAAACTAAATCCAACACTTACTCCAATAGGATAATAACGAATATCAGGATGAGGAAAATCATTATCAACAGGCTTCTTTAATTCTCTAATAGGTATAGGAGGCTGTAAATATATCCTAAAATTAAATTTGTTTGACTGTAATGGCAGAAATCTATAGCCTATGATCCCATACAAAATATAAGGCCAGGTTGTTTTTCCAGATAGCATTGTACCTCCTAATCCAAATTCAAAAAAACTTCTTCTTTTGCCAATATTTGCTGTAAAATGATGAGGTATTGTCAAATAATCTTCCACTGGAGAACACGATCCAGTCCCAAAGGAAATACAAAATTCCTGATTATATCCTAAGCCAACCTTAGTGCTTAGAATATAAGATTTTCCAACTAAATATTGTTTCTCATAATTAATTGATATATATGATGCATCACCTAATAAATTCAAACTGATATTATGTAATGGTCTATCTGATAACCCATTTAATACTTTTTCTACAGCTTTCGCAATAGATTTTTCTTCCGCTTTTTTTAATAATCTAATACTTTTTATACAGCTTTCGCATCTGCAATCATTCAGATCAACACCCATTTTAATAAGGTTAGAATGATATTGTTTAATTTCTTCTGTTTGCAATGTATCGTGCTTCACCTTTAAAGTATCAGAAACAGGAAAAGAAGCATAGCTCACATTAGTAAATGTTATTAGTGTAAAAAAAATGAAGAGAAGCTTTTTCATAAAACAAAGAAATGGAAATAAAAAGGAAGTATTATGCCAAGCATAATAATAATAAGAAAAAAGTCGGGGTAGCAAGATTCGAACCTCCGATCCAAAAATTCTAAGAAAGAATTTTCTACAATCCTAAATGTTTTTTCACATCACCACCCATCAAATGTTCTGTTGGGTTTTCCAAACATTCCTTGACCCTAACCAAAAAACCAACCGATTCTTTTCCATCAATAATTCTATGGTCATAGGAAAGTGCCACATACATAATTGGTCTAATTTTTACCTCTCCATCTACCGCCATTGGTCGCTCTACAATATTATGCATACCTAAAATTGCAGATTGTGGAGGGTTGATAATAGGAGTAGAGAGCATAGAACCAAACACACCTCCATTAGTGATGGTAAAAGTACCACCTAACATTTCATTAATCGTAATTTTTCCATCTCTGGCTTTAACTGCCAAGCGTTTAATATCCGATTCTACTTCTTGGAAATTCATCAATTCTGCATTTCTTACTACAGGAACCATCAATCCTTTCGGTGCACTTACCGCAATACCAATATCAGTATAGTTATGGTGGATTACTTCATTACCATCTATCATTGCGTTTACATCCTTAAACTCTTGCAAAGCAGTAGTAATCGCCTTAGTAAAGAAGGACATGAATCCTAAACCAACTCCATACTTTTCCTTAAACTGTTCTTTATATTTTTTTCTTATATCAAATATTGCAGTCATATCTACTTCATTGAAAGTAGTAAGCATTGCCGTTTCGTTTTTAACAGCAACCAATCTGCTCGCAATTTTTCTTCTGAGAGATGACATCTTCTTTCTGGATGTTCCTCTTGGTCCGTCTGTTGATGTCCCCTTTATTACTCCTAAGACATCACTCTTAGTTATTTTTCCTTTTTCTCCTGTTCCCTTCAACTGTTTTGCAGAAATATCATGTTCGTTAATCATAGCAGATGCCAAAGGAGTTGCTTTTGCTCCTACTAAATCTGCTTCAGATTTTACAGACAATTTTGGGGTTTCTGTAGTTTCTTCTTTAGTTGATTTTACGTTAGCCTCCCCTTTTGCAGAAGTATCAATAATACATACTACATCTCCTACAGCAACAGTTTCTCCATCACCAACAACAATTTTGATCGTTCCGCTTTCCTCTGCAGGTAATTCTAAAGTTGCTTTATCAGAATCTATCTCTGCAATAGACTGGTCTTTCTCTACATAATCACCATCTTCTACTAGCCATTCTGCAATTTCTACTTCTGATATTGATTCTCCCGGACTTGGGACCCTCATTTCTAATAACATGTCTTATTTTTTAAAAACCTTATTAATTAATTCGTTTTGTTCTGCTGCTGAATTTTTACTAGAACCGGTAGCAGTTGCTGCTGATGCTTCTCTTGCAATAACATCAATTCCAAGCGTTCTTAACTCAGATAAGATAAATGTCCAAGCACCCATATTTTCTGGTTCTTCTTGTACCCAAACTAGCTCTTTAGCATTGTATTTTTCAATCAACTCTATTATACCTTGTTTATCTAAAGGAAACAATTGCTCTACCCTAACTAAAGCTACATTTTCTGCTGCTTCTTTCTCTCTTCTATCCAATAGCTCATAGTAGATTTTTCCACTACATAACACTAATCTATCTACTGATTTTGGAGCAATTGTATCGTCAACAATTCCTTCAAACTTTCCATCTGCCAAATCATTAATAGAAGAAACACATTTAGGATGCCTCAGTAAACTCTTAGGAGTAAATACAACCAAAGGCTTTCTATATTCTCTCTTCAATTGCCTTCTCATTACATGATAAAAGTTTGCCGGGGTAGTGCAGTTTACAATTTGCATATTGTACTTAGCGCACATTTGCAAATAACGTTCCAACCTTGCAGAAGAATGTTCCGCACCTTGCCCTTCATAGCCATGAGGCAATAACATTACCAATCCACTCATCACTTTCCATTTATCCTCTGCACAAGAAATGAACTGATCCAACATAATTTGCGCTCCATTAGAAAAATCTCCAAATTGAGCCTCCCAAATTGTAAGTGTATTTGGTCTAGTAATAGAATATCCATAATCAAAACCTAGCACTCCATATTCTGAGAGTAAAGAATTATAGGCTTCAAAATTAGCAGTTGTAGATATGCTGTTCAAAGGACAAACTTCTTCTTCCGATTGTTCTACTTTAAGAATAGCATGCCTATGTGAAAAAGTTCCTCTTTCTACATCCTGTCCGCTTAACCTTACATCATGTCCTTCATCCAATAAAGAAGCATAAGCCAGCAACTCACCCATTGCCCAATCCAATTTATCAGACACTTCTACCATCTTCTTTCTATCGGATAATAACTTTCTGGTTTTCTTAAATAACTTATCTTCCTCTGGAATATCATACAAATACTTTGCTAATTCTTTTAATTTTTCTTGACCAATATTTGTAGCATTCGACCCCTTAAAATCAGGGATAAAATTTCTTTTTACTTCACTCCATTCCTCTTTTAAGAAACGCGTGATTTTTGCCTTTTTAATTTCCTTTGCCTCATCAAATCTATCTTGTAGTAAATCCTGGAAATCTTTTTCTAACTCTTTTGCAATTCCTGTTTCAACAACTCCTTCATTCATCAATTTCTCCTTATAAATCTCTCTAGGATTTTTATGTTTTGAAATTACTTCGTATAATTTTGGTTGAGTAAACCTTGGCTCATCCCCTTCATTATGCCCATATTTTCGGTAACACAACAAATCAATAAATACATCTTTTTGATATTTCTGTCTGTACTCAACTGCCAACTGCAAAGCATGAACAACTGCCTCTACATCATCTCCATTTACAT
>Ga0206677_10000515_pt1 | contig 36514 bp, 27 predicted proteins | sample M130m12015metaG_FD_155475 | JGI IMG/M metagenome (GOLD analysis project Ga0206677, IMG submission 155475) | Ammonia-oxidizing marine archaeal communities from Monterey Bay, California, United States - M1 30m 12015 | ecosystem: Environmental > Aquatic > Marine > Intertidal zone | place: USA...
CAGACTACAACTCAGGTTCATTTTGGATAACTGGTGATTATACCGGTTCAAATGCATTAATATATGATAACCTAAAAGTTAGTGGTTCTGTTTTTATAGAAGAAGATTTACACTTAGAAGGACACTTATTTTTAGGGTCTGGTTCAGATGATGATGTGGTTAGAGTACAATCAGAATTTAGTGGTTCTATTATACCTGATAATGATAAAACAGGTTCGGTAGTTTCTGATGCCACACAAGGTTTATATGATTTAGGTTCTACTACTAAAAGATGGAAAAATATTTACTTACAAAAAGATGCAACAGGTGCAGGATTCCTTTCGGGTTCTCATATTGATTTAACTGGTAATATAAAAGTTGATGGTGAGGGTAGATTTGGAACTTTACGAGTTGATGATTTAACAGATAACAGAATAATGTTAGTGGGTGTTGGTGGTGAAGTAGAAGATGATGCAAACTTAACTTATGATGGTCAAGATTTTAGATTAGCAAATAGTGATTATTACCAAATTGGTAGTGGAGCAACATTCCAATTCGATGGTTCTGGTATGGATATTAGTGGTTCTATTTCAAATTATGAATTAAGAGTTGATAATGGAGTTGTATTTACAAATGAATTTGGAACATTAGATAACCAATCTCAATTTACTTGGGATGGTGGTGTATTAGATATTACAGGTGGAGTATCAGCATCGGAAGATATTTCAGTTGGTAGACAAGCTTATCTAGCATCAGCAATGGTTAAAGATTTAACCGAAGATAGAATTACAATTGCTGGAGTAAATGGTGAATTAGAAGATGACCAATACTTTAGATTTACTGGTAATGATTTTATTGTAGGAGATTTAGAAAGATTTAGAGTTCAAGTAGCAAGTGGTAACACTTTCATTAGTGGAGCAGTTCAGATGTTCTCAACACTTGATGTAGATGCACAATCAACACTTGCATCTGTAAACGTAGAAGATTTAACAAACAATAGAATTGTTATAGTTGGAGCAGGTGGAGAAATAGAAGATGATGGAAACTTTACATTCAATGGTGCAGAATTAAACATAGGAACTGGTAACTTTACAGTTCAACAATCAAATGGTAATACACAAATATTAGGAACATTAGATGTAGATTCACAATCAACATTATCATCTCTTAATGTACAAGATTTAACAGATAACAGAATTGTTATAGCTGGTACAAGTGGAGAAATAGAAGATGATGCTAATTTAACATTTAATGGAACTGAATTAAATATTGGTACAGGTAACTTTACAGTTCAACAAGGAAGTGGTAACACTCAAATTCTTGGTACTCTTGATGTAGATTCACAATCAACATTATCATCTCTTAATGTACAAGATTTAACAAGTGGTAGAGTAGTACTCGCTGGAACAAGTGGTGAAATCGAAGATAGTGGTAATCTTACATTCGATGGAACAAACCTTACAGTAACAGGTAATACAATCGTTACTGGTAACCTAACAATAGAAGGTACTCAAACACAACTTAATACTTCTACACTTAATGTAGAAGATAAAAATATTTTAATAGCAAGTGGAGCAGTAGATGCTTCAGCAGCAAATGGTGGTGGAATTACAATCGATGGAGCAGATGCAACACTTTTATATGGTTCATCAGATGATTCATTCACTTTTAACAAATTACTAAAAGTAAATGGTAATATTAGTGGTTCTTCATTTAATGGAACAACTTTATTATCATCTTCAAACGAAAACTTCGCAGATTATTCACAATCAGTAGATTCACGATTAGATACAATAGAAGGACCTTTATCAACATCATTAGATTCAAGATTAGATGAAATTGAAGGACCGATGAGTACTTCACTCGATTCAAGATTGATAGAAATATTCGCAACAGGTTCAGACCATGAAACAAGAGTAGATTTAATTGAAGGAACTATGAGTAGTTCATTTGATTTAAGAATCATAGAATCATTCGCAACGGCATCAGACCACGAAACAAGATTAGATGCACAAGAACTACATAGTTCATCATTCACATCAAATGATTTAGATATGAATGGTAACAAAGTTCTATTTGGTAACGTTTACTCAACTGAAGGAGATTTACCAGCAGCAGGAACTTATCATGGTATGTTCGCTCATGTACATGGAACTGGTAAAGGATATTTTGCTCATGGTGGTAATTGGATTCCTTTATTAAATGAAAGTACCTTTACAACAGATTCAGCATCACTTGATTCGAGAATAGTTGTACAAGAATCATTTAGTTCATCTATTGATACTACAATAAAAACAAAATTAGATACAGAAGCAATAATAAGTGGTTCTGAATTTACAGGTTCAGTTAATATAACAGATACTATGAATTTAGCCGCACAAGACCCATTACCAAGTGGTAATATTGGTGATTTGGCGGTATCTGGTTCTAATCTGTTTTTCTATAATGGAGCATGGACTCAAGTAGTATAAACTATAAATCTGAAAGTTAATAAATGGCAGCAATATTACAATTTAGACAAGGAAGTAAAACGAGCTTTGAATCATCAGGTCCGTTTTTATCAGAACCATTCTATGATACTGATACTGATATACTTCATATCGGTAAATCTGGTTCTTCTACTATAACTCTTGTTAAATTAAATGAAATAAATAGTGGTTCTTTATCACTTAGTGGTGATTTAACTGCTTCAAATGCTACCCTTAGTGGTGATATCACAATTGGTGGAAATATTATCTTAGGTGATAGTGTTACCGATGATATCACAATATCAGGTCAATTAGATTCTGATTTAATTCCAAAAACAAATAATGCATATGATTTAGGTTCTACTACGAAAAAATGGGCTAATCTTCATGCAGTTAGTGGTTCAATTGATAATATTGATTTAAGAACAAACCTACCAAGTGGAATAGTAAGTGGTTCAGACCAAGTTTTAGGTGGAACAAATATAGTATCATCTTCTATACAAGTGATAAGTTTCTTACCAGATGGTTCAATTAGTGGTTCATCTCAAATAACTTATTCAGATATATCATCAATTCCAAGTAATATTATAAGTAGTTCAGAACAACTACCTGGTGGTATTATTAGTGGAAGTGAACAATTACCAAGTGGAATAATTAGTGGAAGTGAACAATTACCAAGTGGAACAATTAGTGGCTCAAGACAAATAACAGATGGAAGTGGTATATTTTCATCTTCATTTCAAGTAAACCCTTCTAGTATTCCTGGTTTACAATCTGAAGTTAAAAGAAAACTTGATATAGATGGTGTACTTAGTGGTTCGGGACAATTACCAGATGGAACTATAAGTGGTTCTGCTCAAGTTATAGGACATTTACCTAGTGGAACTATAAGTGGTTCAGAGCAGGTGAATGCCAACACTATAACAAACTTTGATACAAATGTAAAATCAAAACTAGATTCAGATGATGTAATTAGCGGTTCTGTACAAGTTGATGTGACTTCAACAACTAACTATTCATCGGTAGTTCAAACAACAGGTAACCAAACTATTGCTGGTAATAAAACATTTTCTAATAACATAGTAATAAGTGGAGATTTGAATGTTGATGGTACAACTACATATACTTCTACTAATAATGTTAATATTGGAGATAATATATTAGAACTTAACTATGGTGGTTCTGCAACAGAAGGTGGTATCTATGTAAAAGATGCAACTGGTGGTTCAACTACAAGTGGTTCTTTACTTTGGGATGCTACAAATGATTATTGGAAGGCTGGAATATCTGGTGGAGAAACTGAAATTTTAACAGATTCAAATATAGTATCTAAATTACCAAGTGGAACAGTAAGTGGTTCTATCCAAGTAAATGCAGATTCAATTACTAACTTTGATACAAATGTAAAATCAAAGCTAGATTTAGATGGAGTAATATCATCATCAGTTCAAGTAAATGCAAATACAATTACTAACTTTGATACAAATGTTAAATCAAAACTAGATGAAGAAGGTATAATATCAGGTTCAACTCAAATTTCACTTAGTACATTTAGTACAAGTAATTTATCTGAAGGATTAAATAAATATTATACTAATGTAAGGGTTAAAGATAAACTGGATGAAGAGGGTGTGATATCCGGTTCATCTCAAGTAAACGCAGATAGCATCGTAGCATTCGATGGTAATGTAAAAGATAAGTTAGATGAAGATGGTTTAATTAGTGGTTCATCTCAAATTAATTATGCCGATATATCTAATATTTCACCTGGAATTATAAGTGGCTCTACTCAGATAAATAATTTAATAATAGGAACAAACTACTCACAATCGGTTGATAGTAGATTATTAAATGGATTTGCAAGTGGTTCTTTAACTTCACAATCATTACATACATTAGTTGGACATTTTCCAACAAGTGGGGCTTTAGGTTCAGCAGCATTTTATAACGTATCATCATCTTTGGCAGATGACCCATCAACAATTCCAAACGTAAAAGCAGTTTACGATTACATTAATAACGTAGTTCAAGCAGCAGATATTACTGGTGTTTCGGCATCACTTGGTTTAAGTGGTGGTGGAAATGCTGGATATGTATCACTTTCTTTAGATACTGGTTCTGACCATTTTACAACTGCAGTTCAAGGAATTGCACCTCAATTACCAAGTGGAGTAGTAAGTGGTTCATCTCAATTTATAAATTCTACTGAAGGAAAATTTCCATACAGAAGTGGTTCTGAATTTGTAGATTCTGGTATGAAACAAAATGTTTCAACTGGTGTAATAACTTTTGAAAATACTGTATCTTTTGGTGGTGGAGTAACTGCATTTGATGCAGGTGCTGAAATAGCAGGTGATTTTCTTCCAGTATTAACTAATAATTTCGATTTAGGTTCATCTTCTCAAAAATTTGCAGAAGTACACGCAACTTCATTGTATGGAGCAATTAATGCTACAAATGGTGTAGTAAGTGGTTCATCACAAATAACAATCACAGAATCTCAGATTAGTGATTTAGACAAATATACTGATGTTGATGTAAAAATAAAATTAAATACAGAAGGAGTAATTACTGGTTCTACACAAATTATAGATTCACTACCAAGTGGAGTAATAAGTGGTTCTGCAATTACAACTGATGGAACTGATTTAGTTGCAATTGGAACTTCAACTTTTAATGTTGGTGATTTAGGAAGTGGTAATCAAGTATCATTATATGGAACATCTATATCAGGTCTAACTTCATTTGATATTAGTGGTACTGCAAAATCTTTTGATTATGTAGCTGCAGATATGAGATATATTGATACTAACTCTGGTGTAGGTATTGTACTTAAACCAACTGCGGATGCAGGTAAAGCATGGATTGTAGATACAGATGGAGATTTAGTTTCCAATACATCCAATACTTCTGTAACTGGTAGTGTTTATGGAGCTAATATTATTGCAAGAGGAGATTTAAGTGGTTCTAATTTACTATTAACAGGAAATATAACAGTAAGTGGAACAGTAGATGGAATTGATATTGCAACAGATGTAGCATCAAATACATCAAAGACTGGATATGCTGATTCACTTGTAAAAACAAAATTAGATGCAGAAGGAGTTATAAGTGGTTCAACTATTGAAGGTGATAGAACATTTGATGATAATTTAATCGTAGAAGGTAACTTAACTGTAAATGGAACTACAACTAGCGTAAGTTCAAATACAGTTAACATTGGTGATAATATAATCGTTCTTAACTCTGATGAAGGTGGTACTCCATCACAAGATGCAGGAGTAGAGATTGAAAGAGGTACTTCAACTAATGCTCGAATCATGTGGGATGAGAGTGAAGATTACTGGTCAGCTGGTGAAGTTGGTACTGAATCTAAAATCTTTACAGCTAATACTGATGGTGATTTAGATTTGAATGGAAATAAAGTTCTATTTGCCAATGTTTATTCTACAACAGGTGATTTACCAGATGCATCAACGTATCATGGTATGTTCGCTCATGTACATGGAACTGGTCATGGGTATTTTGCACATGGTGGTAATTGGATTAAATTACAAAATTATGGTGGATTAGTTTCAGGTTCATCTCAAATATCAATGGGTGGTGATATTAGTGGTAACGCTAATAATGTTACAGTAAATAAGATTAAAGGTATATCATTATCAAGTGATGAAGCAACTCAAATAGCAAAAATAGATTCCACAACAATTAGTAGCACTCAATGGAGTTACTTGGGTGATTTAGACCAAGATTTATCAACAACCGATGAACCAATATTTGGTAAAATACAAGTAAATGACAATGATTTAACCCATGGTGGTGAAGTTAAAATAAACAGTTCTTATGATGGTAGTGGATGGGGTACTAATAAAGGTATAGGAAGAATAACTTTTGGTTCACTTGATAGTAGTTTAGCGAGAACAGTTGCAACTATCGAAGTTAAACAAGAAGATAATGGTTCTGCATATCCAGATGAAACATACATGGTATTCAAAACCCTTGCAGGTACAGAGGGAACTCCACAAGAAAAGATGAGGTTATCAGCGGATGGTAATCTAACTGTAAAGGGTGATATTGTTGCATATGCATCTTCAGATAGAAGATTAAAAGATGAAATTATTCCAATTTCAAATCCAATTGAAAAAATAAATTCAATTGGAGGGTATAGTTTTGTATGGAATAATAAAAAACAAGATATTTATAAAGGTAAAGATTACGGAGTTATTGCCCAAGAAATCGAAGAAATACTACCAGAATTAGTTGATACTAGAGAAAATGGGTATAAATCTGTAAAGTACGATAAACTTGTATCACTTCTTATTGAAGGTATTAAAGAATTATCTTTAGAAGTAAAAGAATTAAAAGAAAAAATTAATAAGGAATAAATAATATGGCTCAAATCATTAGATTAAAAAGAAGTACAACGGCAGGAAGTGCTCCAACTACCTCCGATTTATCAATTGGAGAATTAGCAATTAACGTTCATGATGGTAAAGTTTTCTTAAGAAGAAGTGGTTCGGTTGATGATATTAGAACAGTTCTAACAAATGAGTACACTGGTTCAGTAAATATAACTGGTTCAGTTACAGCAACAGAATTTATAGGAGATGGTTCAGGCCTTACTAACTTAACAATAGAACAAACCTCAACTGTACAACAATCATTTGAAGGAACAACATGGAATGTTAATCACAATTTAGATACAGACAGTCCAATTGTTGCTGTATATGATGAAAATAGTTTTCAAATTATACCACAAGGAGTAAGAATAGTAGATGCAGATAATGTACAAATAACATTCCCTACTTCTGCAACTGGTTCTGCAGTAGTTGCTAAAGGTGGTCATATAGTAAGTGGTTCGATAGATGCTGATAACATTAGTGGATTCGATGCAAAAGTAAAAACAAAATTAAACCTCGATGGAATATTTAGTGGTTCTGGTCAAGTTACTTTACAAGGAGATGTAACTGGAACTGCAGCTTCTTCTTCAATTGCTGGATTAGATGGTGGAGATATATAAATTGAGTTATAGTACAAAAATAAAAATAATTAAATAAAGGATAGATAAAAATGATATTACACAGTCCCATAATTTCAGGTTCGTTAACATTCGCTGATAACGCTACCTTCAATTTACCAGATGGAGGAGAATTCTCTGGTTCATTTAGTGGTTCACTACAAATTGAAAAAGTTAAATCAGACTTGATACCTGATACTTCAGGAGCATACGATTTAGGTTCAGAAGCTTACCCCTACAAAGACCTTTGGTTAGTAGGAAGTACTTTGAATCTAGGTGGTATTGGTATTTCTGTTGGTTCATCAAATGACGGCCTTAGCTTCAAGAAAAAATCTGATAATACTCCTGCTGCAATTGGTGCTAAATCAATTAGTATTGGTGGTATCGGAGTAACTGGTAACAAAAAGTTCGGTCTTGATGCTCAAAACAAAGTACAAGTATTAGATGATAATGATGATGTTGATACTATTATAGTAAAAGATATCGTACTTAAAGATACTTCTGGTAATGGTAAAAACACCAAATTAAAAGTTACTGGTGGTAAATTTACATCAGAAGAGGTAAATGATAGTGGAACAACTACTAGTGCTGATGCTGAAGGTTCATTATCTGGTTCATTTACTGGTTCTATCCAAGATGCAGACTTTAATGGTGATGCTACTTTCAATAATGGAGTAAGTGTAACTGGTACTTCAGCACTTGGAGTAACAAATGTTTCTGGTCTTGCTTCCTTAGATGGTGGTGTAGATGTAGATGGAGCATTTACAGTAGCTGATTCAACTGGTAACGTATCAACAAGTGGTACACTTGGTGTAACAGGTACTTCTACACTTGGTGTGATAAACGCAAGTGGATTATTATCAGCAGATGCTGGTATTGATGTAGATGGAGCATTTACAGTAGCTGATTCAACTGGTAATGTTGTTACAAGTGGTACACTATCCGCAGGAAATACAACAGTTGGAACTTTAGGTTCTTCTGGTCTTGCTAGTTTAGATGGAGGTATAGATGTAGATGGAGCATTTACAGTAGCCGATTCAACTGGTAACGTTTCTACAAGTGGTACATTAGGAGCTGGAAATACAACAATTGCTGGTACAGTAGATGCATCGGGACTTGCATCACTTGATGGTGGTATTGATGTAGATGGAGCATTTACAGTAGCAAACACAAGTGGTAATGTTTCTACAACTGGTACATTAGCATCAGGACAACAAACTGTAACTGGTCATATCCTACCAGGAGCACACAACACATACGATTTAGGTTCAACTACACTATTCTGGAGAGACCTTTATCTATCATCAGGTTCATTATATATTAATGGACAACAAGTACTATCAACAGATGGAACAGATTTAACAGTACAAACTGATGCGGGTGAATCTCTAAAACTTTTAGAAACTGGTGCTGATACAATCACACTACAAACTGAAAATGGTGATATTACACTTACAAATGGAAGTGGTACTGGTAACATCGAATTAGATGCACCAATACAAATAACAGCTGGTAACAATATTTTATCTTCAGATGGAAATGCAATTGCATTTGCAAATGATATATCTGCTGGTAGTAATAGAATCTCGGCAAATAATATAGGTAACCTTCTAGGTACTTCTACAATTACTGGTTCATTCGTAGGTGATGGTTCGGGACTTACAGGTCTTGCAACTATATTAACTATTGATGATGCTAGTACAACACAAAATGTAGATTTAATCGCTGATGATTTACAATTCTTAGGAACTACAAATGAAATAGAAACTGCAGTAACTAAAGATAGTACAGATGTTAAAGTTACAATTGGTTTACCAAGTGATGTAACAATCGGTAATGATTTAACAGTAACTAACGATTTAGGTGTTAGTGGAAATGCAGTAATAACTGGTAACTTAACAGTTAGTGGTACAACTACAAGTGTTAATTCAAATACTGTTAACATTGGTGATAATCAAATAGTACTTAACTCAGATGAGACTGGTACTCCAACACAAAATGGTGGTATTGCAATAGAAAGAGGTAGTTCAACTAATGCTTCAATAATTTGGAACGAAACAAACGATTACTGGATGTCAGGTCTATTAGGAGCTGAAGAAAGAATCGTAGTAGGAGTTGGTAATACTGATATTACAACATTAGGTACAATTGGAACTGGTGTATGGAATGGTACAGCAATTACACACGATTACATCGGATTAGATGCAATTGACGGTACAAACATATCTGATGACTCAATCGATTCAGAACACCTTGTAGATTTAGGTATTGATACTGCTCACTTAGCAGCAGATTCTGTGACTGGAGCAAAAATTGCTGATAACTCAATAAATTCAGAACACTATGTAGATGGTTCTATTGATAATGTACATTTAGCAGCTGATTCAGTAAATGGAGCAAAAATAGCTGATAATGCAATTGATTCAGAACACTATACAGATGGTTCTATTGATACTGAACATTTAGCAGCTGATTGTATTAATTCAACTAAAATTGCTGATGGTAATGTTAATAATGAACACATTGGTGCAAATGCAGTAGATGGTTCAAAAATTGCTGATAATGCAATTGATTCAGAACACTATACAGATGGTAGTATTGATACTGCACATATTGGAGATTTACAAGTTACTAATGGTAAAATTGCTGCAGATGCAATTGATGGAGCTAAAATCGCTGATAATGCAATTAATTCAGAACACTATACAGATGCTTCTATTGATAGGGCTCACTTAGCAGATGATGTTATAAATTCTGATAAAATCGATGATAACGCAATTAACTCAGAACACTATGTAGATGGTTCTATTGATAATGTACATTTAGCAGGTGGAATTGCAGCATCAAAAATTACTGAGATTTCAGGTCTTACTGAAGCTGAGGGTTCTCAATTAGAAAAAATTGGTTCAAATGTAATCTCAGCAACCCAATGGGGATATTTAGCTAACAGTAACCAAAATGTAAAAACAGATTCTACTGTAAACTTTGGTAGTATAACATCTAGTGGTTTACTAGCAGTTAATGGAACTGGTACATCAGTATTTAGTTCTCACCTTAAATCACATTGTTTAGGTGTTGGTGTTAACCCATCTGGAACATCAGGTGAAATACACGCTGGAGCAGATATCGTAGCATATTCATCATCAGATAAGAGATTAAAAGAAAACATCAAACCAATTGATAATCCATTAGGTAAACTTCATGAAATAACTGGTGTTACTTTTGATTGGATTGAAAATTCTGAAGTACATTCTCACAAAGGTAATGATATTGGAGTTATTGCTCAAGAAATTGAAGCAGTTTTACCAGAATTGGTAACAACTCGTGAAAATGGATATAAAGCTGTAAAATATGATAAAATTGTAGCTTTACTAATCGAAGCAGTTAAACACCAACAATCTGAGATTTTAGAATTAAAGAATAAAATAGGTTAAAATAAAGGTAAATATAAACCCTCCTTTATGGGGGGTTTAATCCTTATATAAGGATTTTTCTATTTATCGAGTAATTATATAATGAAAACGATAAGTCATAAATATGGCACAGACAATCAAGTTAAAAAGGACTGCGGTACAAGGTAAGATACCGACTACATCTAACATCGAACTCGGTGAGTTGGCGATGAATACCTATGATGGTAGAATATTCTTTGAAAAGAATAATGGAACACCATCGGTACAAGAAATTATAACAACAGATGCAGAAGTAACTGGTTCACTTAATTTGAATGGTGCTTTATCGGCTTCTTCATTAAACATTACTGGTAATACTACAATAGGAGGTGATTTAACCTTAGAAGGTCAACTAACTATTGGAGATGCAACAACAGATTCGGTAAACGTAATAGCAAGTTTATCTTCCTCATTAATTCCACAAAGTACATTAAATTTTAATTTAGGTTCTTCATCTAAAAAATGGAGTACGGCATATATTGGTACATCTAATGTAGATAATCAAAATATAATTGATACTCGTTCTGGTCAAAACTATACATTGACAGTAGGAGCAAACTCAACTGGTGATAAATTCCATGTAGCCACTAATAATAGTACTAATGAAGGTATAGTATTATCATCTAGGGATACTGGTAATACATCAAATAAAAAATTATCATTTAGTGGTTCAGCATTCGAATTTGGAGGTGGAGATGTAAACATATTAGGTAATCTTACTTTAGGTGGTAATATTACAATAGGAGATTCAACTACTGATTCTATTGCAGTATCAGCAGATTTCTCTTCATCGTTAATACCAGATAGTGGTTCAACTTACGATTTAGGTTCTTCTTCTAAAGCTTGGAATGAAGTTCATGGTAAAACATTATATGGTGATGGTTCAAACATTACTAACATTACAGTAGATGCAGCAGCAACTGTATCATCTACCTATACAAATTCATCTTCTATAACTGTTTCTCATAACTTTAACACGAGAAATATATTAGTTGCAGTATATGATAACCAAAACAATCAGATACTCCCTCAGAACGTAAATACTTCCAATTTAGACCAAGTAGTAATTACTCTTTCATCTGCACAATCAGGTACAGTAGTAGTTGCAAAAGGTGGACATATTGTAAGTGGTTCTGCTAATGATTCAAACCAACTAAATGGACAAAATGCAGCATACTATTTAGATTATGATAACTTTACAGATATTCCAAGTGGAATAGTAAGTGGTTCTTCACAAACAGTAGAACACTTACCAACTGGTGTAATTTCTGGTTCACAATCAGCTGCAAGAGCACAATTAGGATTAGATACTGGTAATTCTCCAACATTTACAGGATTAACTTTATCAGGTGATTTAATAGTACAAGGTACAACTACAACTCTTAATACTACAACCTTTAATGTAGAAGATAATATTATAGAACTTAACTATGGTGGAACTGCAACTGAAGGTGGTTTATTCGTAAAAGATTCAACTGGTACTTCAACTACAAGTGGTTCTCTTTTATGGGATGCTACAAATGATTATTGGAAAGCAGGAAAAGCAGGTTCAGAATCTAAAATTTTATTAGCAAATGGAGATAGTATAGTTTCTGCATCAGCACAAACAATATTACATTTAGGTGGAACTGGTATAATTTCAGGTTCATCACAATTAGATGGTACAAGTATCGGAGCAACTTCTGATATTATAGCAAGTGGTTCTTTTAGTGGTTCTTTTGTTGGTGATGGTAGTGGATTGACTGGAATTCAAGTTGACCAAATTGCAAGTGTAACTGCATCTTTCTCTAATCAATCAACTATAAACGTATCACATAATTTTGATACAAGGAATGTATTAGTTTCTACATATGATTCAAGTTATAATCAACTTATACCACAAACAGTATCTTTAACTGATTCAAATACAGTACAAGTTGTTTTATCAGGTGCTCATTCTGGTCATGTTGTAGTTGCAAAAGGTGGACACGTTGTAAGTGGTTCAACCTCTGCAGATAATATTAGTGGTTTGGGTGATAAAATACAAGAACTTACTTCATATAGAGAAGATGTAAGTGGTGCCTCTTTTTATAGTATAACTCATAACTTAAATGAGAGTTATCCATTTGTACAAGCTTGGAATACTACAAATAATACACAAGAAGTACCATTAGATATAGAATCAACTTCAATAAATGCAATCACAATTTCTTTCTCAGCAAACTTTGCAGGAAAAATAATAGTAAAAAAATAAAATATGTATGATGTCTATTATACAACTGGTGGTGGTCCTTGGTTAAACGCAGGAACTGATACATGGGTTAATATTTGGTTAGAAGAAATAGCACCTAAATTAAAAGTAAAACCAGTACTTCTTATTCATAGAAACAAACCAAAAAACTTTCATAATCATAATTACACTTTCCCAATACAAACTCATTGGCATGGTGATGATATAAGAAAATTTGAAAAAATAGTAAAAGATTGTAGAAGAATTCATATATTACATGGCCATTACACACCACAAAGAGCCATAGAAGATAATAAACATAAAATATATAGTAACGTATTACATAACTCAGTTGACCATATTGTAAAATCAACTATGTTTAGTGATGTTCCAGTTTTATCTCATCCATTTCATTCTTCTAAATGGGAGATTGAAGTAAATGAATGGGCAAAAAAATCAATATGGATTGGTTTATTTCCATTAAAGTATCCTACAATTGATATAACAAATTTCTATGAATTCAAAAAAAATAAACCATTAAGTAATTCAACTAATATTGGATTTGCAGCAAGATGTGAAGGGAGAAAAAATCCACATCTATTAGATAGGAAAAAAGGATTTGCATTTACAGATGGAAAAGAGTTAAATGATTTATGGAAAAAAGGACAAGGACTTGATTTTACTAAATTAAAAGTATATCATTACAATCCAAAATATAAAGATACTTTTTATAACATGGATTGGGGTATATCTCATTCTTGTTTTACATATGAACCATTTGGATATTCTATTTTTGAGGCAGTTGATTATGGTAAATTACCAATTTTGCACCCTACTTGGTGTAAAAATTTTGAATATCCTTATAGAGCCGCATCGCAAAACGAATTTACTGATATTTATAATAGACTAATAACAGAGTCTTTTGATATAAAAAACAAGTGGTTTAACATTCTTAAACAGTATATGATAAAAAATTTCACAGATAAACAGAAGTGGATAAATCAATTACTTGATATTTATAACATATAGGAGAAAAATATGGCAAGAAGTTCAGGAGATACCCTCTCATTAAATGCATTAGCAGGAGCAACTGGAAATACTCAAGGTTCAGATGTATCCTTAAATACTATTAACAGTTCAGCTGGAACTGAAGTATCGTTAGATGACTTCGGAATAGATACAGTTGGTTCAATATCAGGATATACTTACTTAGTAGAGGATACTGCTGATACCTATACACTTGGATTTACAGGTGCGGGTGATAAATTTAGTACTATAGCTTTGAGATATCAAAATTTTGTTTGGACAAAGGATGAAATCGAAGTTGAAAGTGATATAACTATATCCTCAAACCAAGATGCAACAGCAACTATAACTGCTAAAACTGATATAGGTGGTTCAAGTCAAACTTTAGTATCACAAGTATCTAACCAACAAAATACTCTTGAAGTAAAATTTGTTGATGGATTTAATGACCATGCAACTGATTATAACGTAGTAAAAACGAAAACTATATATGTAGTTGATTCTTACGATGGTAACTCTGATGCTCTTTGTTTATCATTGGATACTCCTGTAACAAAAGCAGATGGAACAATCATATCAGCTGGAGATGTACAAGAAGGAGATATTCTTAAAGGATTTGAAATTGCAAGTTTAGGAGAAGATTCAGATGAAGATTATCTAAATTGGTCTACAAGTGATTTATCAACAACATCAGAAGATGTAACAGTAACATCTGTTATATTCTCATTTGCTGATAGAATATATGATATAAACGATGGTGAACTACAAGTTACTGGTGAACACCCAATGTTAGTTAAAGTAGATAACACATTTAAGTTCAAACCTGTTTTAGATATTCAGGTAGGGGAATATTTGGTAAAAGGAGATAACTCATTAGTAGAAGTTACTTCCAAAGAATCAACAGTTGGTTCAACTGAAGTTGTTTCAATAGATGTAGAAACCGAAGATACTTATTTAGCAAATGGATATATTACTCATAACAAAGGTGGAAATACATTTAGTGACCCATTACCATCGGCAGTAACTGGCCTTGCATATTCTGACCCTGATTTATCATGGACTGAATATACAGGAGCAAGTGACTATTCAGTACAAATAGATAATAACTCTGATTTCTCATCACCTATTATTAATAAAAGTAATTGGAATGCTGAGACAATGCAGCTTAGATTAGGTGCTTCACCATATAACTTAAGTGATGGTACTACATACTATGCAAGAGTAGCGGCTAGAAAAGGTGGAAGAATAGGTACTTACTCAGCTACTCTGACATTTGAAGCTTAAAATTTTACGTTTTCTAAAATACTATATATTTATATATATTAATGTAAACAACAAAAATTAATTAGTTATGGCGAATACGCAAAAATTTACAAAAGAAGAAATTCAATCAATCGAAGATTTGAAAAAATCAGTTGGTGTTATTTTCACTCAACTAGGACAGCTTTCTATTCAAAAAAGTAGAACTATTCAACAATTTGAAGAGCAAGAAGATGCTTTAATACAAAAACATCTAGAATTGGCACAATCTGAACAAGAAATTTTCAAAGGATTGAATGAAAAGTATGGAGATGGGAACTATGACCCTAAAACTGGTGAATTTACACCTGTTGAAAAAGAAGCTCCAGCTGAAGAAGAATTGCAAGAAGCAAAATAAGCTTTTTTTATTAATATGAAACACGAATCATTTATTTCACCCTTTCCTCATATAGAAATTGAAAATATAATAACTAATGAAGAGAATGAATATTTGTACTCTGCTGCACTTGATGCGTTAGCACCATATGAAGAAGATTTGAAAAATTACAAATATTGGGTTTTAGAAAGGGATAAACATAAAATAGATGAAATTGGATTAGATAACTTAACTAGTGGTAAAAATAAGTATTTAGTTCAAAATAATAATGGAGTGCATCTTGAGGGAGAAAAATATATTGGACTTCAAGGTAAAATAATTGACAGGTTAGAAAAAATACAAGAAGAAAATTTAGATAATTTTCCTATTCTATTTAGACCTAATACTGGAAAAAAACTGGAATGGAGTGTAAATTTATGTATTTCTAACAATGTACATACACTTTATCCCCATTCAGATGATATTTATAATATAGGTAATAATATGGGATATGATAATAAAAAAATTATCGAATCCCTTGAGCTACCTAGATATAAAGGAATCTTGTATGTAGGAGATTTAGACTTAGACTATACAGACTATGGAACTAGATTTTATGCAGAAGAGGAAAGAAAAAACTTTTCAGACCCATTTAGTGGGTTTGAAGAAATAAAAGAAGTGAAGTGTATTCCTAGGAATGCTCACTTTTTCAAAACACAACCGAATAGTTATCATGGTACTGATTTCAAAAATGGGTTTCAACATCAAAGAATATTTGGAACGATTTCTTATTATTAGTATAAAAAATATTTTTCGGTGAAGTTATTAATACTTATATAAGAGTATAATATACATAAAATTAACTAAGGAGTAAATAAAATGGCAGAAAAGATTGTATCACCTGGTGTATTTACGAGAGAAAATGACCTTTCTTTCTTATCACAAGGAATTGGAGAAATCGGAGCAGCAATAATTGGACCTTTCCATAAAGGACCTGCTTTCGTACCAACCGTTGTTAATACACAATCAGAATTCGAAGAAATATTCGGTACACCCAATGGAGATTACTATTCGGGATATACCGTACAAAATTATCTAAGAGAAGCTGGAGTGGCTACTATTGTTCGTGTAGGACATATTGGTGGTTATACTCAAGCTAAACCTCTAGGTATTAAATTAAGTGGAGTTGGAACGAAAGATGACCAAATAATTGGTATCCTTCATGCAACTGATAACTTAGCATTAAATGTTGAGTTAGACGATACCACAGTAATTAACTCATCACCCTCAGCATCAGCATTTGAAATTTCAGGTTCTTTATTAGGAACTGCAATTTCAGCATCTGTACTTCCATCAGCTGGAAACGATATATCAGATGTATTTGGAGAAGATGCTTTCGGTAGTAAAAACGTTTATTCATACAAATATTTTGAAAATGCGGCAACAAACTTTGCTAACCACTTAACTAATAGTGGTTCACAAGTTTCACTTGTTGAATTAGCAGACCAAGATTTCACACATGATGTTCAACACGCTTCCACTCCTTGGATACAATCACAGTTGATTTCTGGTGAGAGACATAACTTATTTAAGTTACATACTCTTGGTGATGGTAATTATGCAAACACAGAATATAAAGTATCTATCTTTAATGTAAAAGCGGCTGGTAGTTCAAATGCAACTGATTACGGAACTTTCTCAGTAGCTATTCGTTCATTTAATGATACTGATAAAAGAAAAGTAGTACTAGAAACATTTAACAATGTATCACTAGACCCTGCATCACCTAACTATATTAAGAAAGCAATTGGTGACCAAAATCTTACTATTGATGCAGTTGGAAAAATGACAATGAATGGTGATTATGCAAATCGTTCTAAATTCGTTAGAGTTGAAACGATTAAAGAAGGAGCATCACCTGTAACTGCAGTACCATTTGGACATGGTGCATATACTAATCCAATTTTAGTAGGTGGTTCGGAATCAGATATTCCAGCAGTGATATTCTCAACAGGTTCATCAGATAACAATTCTTCTAAATCAGTAGCTTACTCAGGTATAGATTTAGAAAGTGCAATTGTTAAAATTGATAACAAAGGATATTTATCACCACTACCTGCTTCGGCAACTGTTGGTGGAAATACAGCTTTCTCATTTGATGCAAATATAAACATTTCAGGTGGTACTCAAAATCACTCAGATGATGGATATGGAACTTATAACTTTGCTTATACTATATCTACATCAGATGATGCATCAACAATCAATAAGAGACAGTTTACAGTAGGATTCCAAGGTGGATTCGATGGTAAATCTCCAACAATCAAATCGGCTAAGGCTGATGATTCAGAATGGGGTGCTGGTAACTCACAAGGATTTAACTTATCTACTTCAACAGCAAGTGGTTCAGTTGCATATGTAAAGGCAATTAACTCAGTATCTAATCCAGATGATTTCGATATTAACTTAGTATCTGCACCAGGTGTAGTTAGAAGATTACATTCTTATGTATTCGATAAAGTAGTTGATATGGTAGAATCTAGAGAAGATGCATTCTTCATTGGTGATTCAACTGATAAAGATGATACAATAGCTCAGGCTATTCTACAAGGTGAATCAGTTGATTCTAACTATGTTGGTACTTACTACCCATGGGTTAAAACAATTGATAGTAGAACTAATAAACTAACTTCAGTTCCACCATCAGTATTGATGCCAGGAATATACGCTGAAAATGATGCAGTTGCTGCCGAATGGTTTGCACCAGCTGGATTAAATAGAGGTGGTATCACAGGAGCAGTTTCTGTATTAAACAGATTAACACATGCTGAAAGAGATACACTATATGAAGGTAAGATTAATCCAATCGCTTCTTTCCCTGGTGAAGGTATCGTTGCATTTGGACAGAAAACTCTACAAGATAGAGCATCTGCACTTGATAGAATCAACGTAAGAAGATTATTAATCAAAGTTAAGAAATATATTGCTTCAACATCAAGATACTTAGTATTTGAACAAAACACATCTCAAACGAGAGGTAAGTTCCTAAATACTGTGAATCCTTATTTAGAAGGAATACAACAAAGACAAGGACTTTATGCTTTTAGAGTTGTAATGGACGAATCAAACAATACACCAGACGTTATCGATAGAAATATCTTGGCAGGGGCTATTTACTTACAACCTACAAAAACGGCTGAATTCATTGTAATTGATTTCAACATTTTACCAACAGGAGCATCGTTCTCAGCATAATTAATTAAAAATAAAAAATAACTATATTTATAGTTGTTAACTAGGAGATAAAAAAATGGCAGAAGTATTAGAATTTAACGATATGTTCTACACGAACTTCGAACCGAAGATGAAGAACAGATACATCATGGAAATTGATGGTATCGCTTCTTATCTTATTAAAGCGGCTAACAGACCTTCAATTACATTTGAACCTGTTGTTCTAGACCATATCAACGTAAAGAGAAAATTAAAAGGTAAAGGTGAATGGCAAGATATAGAGGTTACTCTATACGACCCAATCGTTCCAAGTGGAGCACAACAAGTAATGGAATGGGTGAGAACATCACACGAATCTATTACAGGTAGAGATGGATATGCAGATTTCTATAAAAAAGATATCGATATCTATATGTTAGGACCAGTTGGAGATAAAATCGAAAATTGGAAAATTAAAGGTGCATTTATTAACAGTGCAGTATTTAATGATTTAGATTGGAGTTCAAATGACCCATCTGAAATTACTTTAACTCTTTCATACGATTACGCTATATTAGAATACTAATACAAACAATACTTTTGATACTTCCATATAAAAGGTTCTCTTAGTGAGAACCTTTTTTTTTACAACTTTTTCAAAGTTATATATTTATATACGAACATTAAAATAAAAGTTTATGGCAAATTATGATTTTCCAACAGAAATCATCTCACTACCCTCACAAGGTAAGTGTTATCCTGAGAGTAATCCTCTCTCGAAGGGAACCGTTGAGATAAAATATATGACTGCTCGTGAAGAAGAAATTCTTGCATCGCAGAATCTAGTGAGAAAGGGGGTAGTGATAGACCGGCTTTTCGAATCAATTATAGTTGAAAAAGAAATTAATATAGATGATATTGTATTAGGGGATAAAAACGCAATATTATTAGCAACTCGTGTATTAGGTTATGGACCTGAATACAAAATAGAAGTACTAAACTCATTGGGAGAACAACAAGAGGTTATTGTTGATTTAGGTAAAGTACAAACAAAAGAAATTGATTTTGATTTATTATCTTCTGAAAATAAATACGATTTCACTACACCACATGGAAAAGATGAATTAGAATTTAAGATTCTAACTCATGGAGATGAATCAAAGATAGATGCTGATATAAAAGCATTACAGAGATTAAACAAGGGTAGTGTATCAGCAGAACTTACTACAAGATATAGATACATGATTCTTTCAGTAAATGGTGAATCTGATACAAAATCTATCACTAACTTCATTAATAACAAATTCATTACTCGTGATACTAGAGCATTCAGAGAATACATTGCTAAGATAACACCTGATATCAATATGGAATTCGATTTCGAGGATGAACAAACAGGAGATGTGGAGGTGAAAAACATCCCTATGGGAGTTGGGTTTTTTTGGCCTACCGAGTAACTACTCAGTTATACTCCATCAACAGATTTTTGAAATGTGTTATTATGGTAATGGGTTTACTCAAGAAGGAGTTTATCGTTTACCAGTCCACATTAGAATGTTTTATTATAAACAACTTGCTGATGCTAAGAAAAAAGAGCAAGAACAAGTAAAAAAATCTCAAAAACAACAACAAGGCTCTTCCCCAAAGGGGCCAAATGTAAGAGTGAGGAAATAATTCCTCACTTTTTTTATGCTCTATATTTATAGTAGTATAATTGGAGATTAATATGAAGATAACTAAAAAACAATTAAGAGAACTTAAATCCAAACCATACTTTCAAAACGAAGGTATTATAAGTAGATTATTTGCCAGAAAACTTGGAAAATTATTAAAGAAAGATAATGATTTCAAAAAGGCAGTAGATAATCTAGATTCTGCACAGGATAAAATGAGAAAATCAATTATTGATGCAGAAAAAGCAGGAGTTAAAATTCCAAACGAACTTAAGAAATACGCTGGACTTTAATAGATGGCAAAATCTAAGGCAGAAATACAAAAAGAATATAATGAGGCTTTACAAGTATCTCAATCATTAACCGGTGCGTTAAATAAAATGATTGATGATACTGAAAAATCTCAAAAAAAAGTATCTGATGCTCAAAAGGAATTTAATAATAGATTAAAAAGTATAAATTCAGGTGCAACTGATTATGAATCTACTCAAGATGCAATCTTAGCACTAGAAAAACAAAAAGCTGGATTATCTAAACGATATTTTGGTGCAAATAAAAAACTTCTTCCACAAAAACAAAAAGAAGTTCAAGCAAATATTGATATCTTATCTGCAGATTCAGAAAGGTTAAAGTTAACTAACGAATTAGATTCCAAAGCTATGAGACTTTCAGATACCTTAACTTCTGGTCTTGATGGGTTTCAGAGTTCACTTGGAAGTATACCTGTATTGGGTGGAATGCTTCAAAGTATAACCTCAGGTCCTCTTGAATCAATGAAAGGTGCTATTTCTGATTCTGCAAAACGTTTTGTTACTGGTTTTTCTGCTGCAGCTGCAGGAGGAAAGGCTGGTATCATGGGATTTGTTAAATCTTCCATAGGAGGGTTTAGAGCAATGGGTGTTGCAATGTTAACAGGTCCTCAAGCAATTATATTTGGAATTGTTGCTGTAATAGCCTTAGCTATTAAGGCATTTGCAAACATGGAGGCTGGTGCAAAAGCATTTAGGGATGAGACTGGATTACTAAATTCTCAAACCAAAGAAATGGAAGGGAATATAAATTCCGTCTATTTAGAAACTGTTGGATTAGGTGCATCGATGGAAGATGTTGCTAAAGCAGCAGCTGATTTCACAAACGAATTTGGTGGTATTGAACAACCAGCTGCAAATACAATGAAATCCATGACAGTTCTTAGTAAGAACTTTGGGGTTTCAACACAAGATGCAGCAAAATTAAATAAAGCATTCCAAAACATGAGTGGAATGAGTGAAGAAGTTGCTCAATCTAACTTAGAATCATTAACTCACTTAGCTAAACAAGCAGGAGTTGCTCCAGGTAAAGTAATGGCTGATATTGCAGAATCGGCGGAAGATGCAAATGGATTCTTTAGAGGAAATGTACAAGCGATGGGAGCTGCAGCAATAAATGCAGCCAAAATGGGTACATCTCTTAAAAAGGCAGTGGAGATATCTCGTGGTTTATTAAACTACCAAGATTCAATTGGTGGTGAAATGGAAGCTAGTGCTATCTTAGGTACTAACTTAAACTTCTCTCAATCTCGTTATCTTGCAGCTCAAGGTGATGTAGTTGGTGCACAAGCATCGATGGTAGAACAACTTAGAAACCAAGTTGATTTACAAAACATGAGTGTATTTGAACAAGAAGCTCTTGAAAAAGCAACAGGTATGACTCTTGGTGAGATGCAAAACATGGCTAGAATCCAAGAACTAGGATTAAGTACAGAAGGTGAAAGAGGAAAACTTTTACAAAAGGCACTTAAAGCTGGAATGGATATCTCTAATATGAGTAAAGAAGAGATTGCAGCCGCAACTGATAAATTAGCATTAGAAGAAGAAAGACAAGGTAGATTAGAATCTTTAGGTAATAAAGTTTCAGCATTGGGTGCATCACTAACACAAGCATTTTTACCTATTGGTGAAGTACTAATGGGTGCGTTATCTGGTCTTGTACCTATTCTATCAGGTGCAGGTAAAATATTAACAGCCGTTATAAAACCAATAGTATCTATTACTAGTTTTTTATTCAAAGGAATTGGAAAAACAATAGAAGCTTTTATGGGTGCATTAAAACCTGGATTTGATGCTATGATGAATGCTCTTAAACCTATACAGGATTTATTTGCTAAAATATTTTCACCTAAAGGGGATAGTGGTAAGTTAATGGATATTATGAATCGTACATTTTCTTTTCTTGGTAATATTGTAGGTACTGTTGTTGGAACTGCTTTCAAAGCAATAGGAGATGTAATCACACATATCGCTAATACATTTGGATATATTATAGATTTCTTCAAAGGAGATATTGGATTTGGTGAAATGGTAAGTGGTATTCTTGGTAGTATGGTTGAAATGGTAGGTAATATAGTTACTACTCTATGGGAAGGTATTAAATCAGTATTTAGTGGTTTAGGTACTTTCATATATGACCAAATAAAGGATACGCTAGGATGGTTTGGTAGTTTCTTTGGCGGAGATGATACAGAAGAAACAGAAACTGTAAGACCTCCTGCTGATGCATCAGTACAAGAACAAGAAGCTTATGGGAATTACAAAGATAACCCAATAATGGCAGCAAAATCTCCTATTGAGGAAACTGAAATGGGAACGATATCTCAAATGGCTGCAAGTGGTGATATAGTTGGTGCAGCTAAACAAGTAGCTGGTACTGATATGAGTGAGGTAGTAAACGCCATAAAAGAATTAACAAATGTATCTACGGCAAATAAAGATGTTTATATAGATAATGAAAAAATTACCTCTCGTATTACCAAAACACAAGAGAAAAGTAATATTAACCAATTTGGATTAATGGGAGCTTAATTATATGCCAACACTATTAGAACTTTTTAAGAATAAAGATTCGTTTAAGTATGGAACAGCTTACTCTGAAGTAAAATCTGATACTGAAACTCTTGTAGAACAAGAAACAAGTGGTATTAGAATTAAATCTTTGGTAGAGATTAACAATCCTCTCATTTATGGAAATGAAGCTGGTAGAATATCATTAAGAAGTACACCTGATTTAGAAAAAATGAAAACTAATACAGGTGGTGAAGGTGGAGATGGTGGATTAATTGGAAAGGGTTTAAGTAAAATTACTGGTGGAGCTGTATCCTCAATTTCTGATGTTAGAGATAAAGTAAACTCTAAGTTAGGTATACCAGAAAACTTAATACCAACAAAAGTATCTGATAAAGTAATTGAATTAAGAGGTAAAGAACTAACATCTGCAGACCCAATAACACCTGATACTATGGGTAAAAATGGAACTGGCTTAGGTAAGTTCTTAAAAAATAGTGGTGGGGGTAATCCTAAAACAATTGGAAAACAAGCTTTAGGTAATGGTATTGGATTTGCAAAAGATAAACTTAGAGGAGCTTTATTTGGAGAGGCACAAGGTTTAGGAGATGCACAAAGTACAAAAGAACCTCAAGTTAATTATACAAATAGTAAAAAGGGAGAAACATATTCTGACCAAAAAGAATCTGTTAAAAATGCTAAAGGTGATGAATTATTAGAAGAATTAAAAGAAACCAAATTAGATTTATCTAAGGTTTCTCCTATATATGGAGTAAAACGAGAAGCAAGTGGTAATAAACAAAAAGGAACATTTGGTATAGGAAATAATCCATTCTCTTTTAATTCAGCTAATCCCAAAAAAGGAGAAAAATTACCAACATTTACACCAAAAGATGGCGAAGGTTATTCTCAATTCATAAGAGATGATGATGATAAAACAACTTTAGAAAAAAGAGGTTTAACTCGTGGTGGGGATACGATTGCAATGGGAGACCCATATACTACCACAGTTAATACTGAAAATGGTGAAGTTACTGTTAAAGGATTTTCACCAGTAAAAGATTTAGTTCCTTTATTCATTGGTAGGTATAAATCAAAAACATATCCAATGATGGCATTTAGATGTTCAATTACAGGTCTAACCGAAACATCATCACCATCTTGGGCATCAAATAACTTTGTTGGTAATCCATACAAATACTATATTTTCGAATCAGTAGAAAGAAGTGTATCATTTAACCTACAAGTATATGCACAGAATCCATTGGAACTTGCAAACAACTGGTCTAAATTATCTAACTTAACCAAATTATCATATCCTTTAATTGAGAACAACATGGCTCATCCAAATTTTACCGAATTTACCCTTGGTGATATGTATAGAGACAAGGTATGTATAGTAGAATCTCTTTCTTATACATTTCCAGATAATGGAACTTGGGAAACTGATGTTGCGGGATTATTGTTACCAAAATTTATAGATGTAGCAATTACACTAAAATTTGTTGAAAATATAGAAGATGGTTCTATACGAGGATTATATTCATTCCCTAAAAATGGTGAAGGGGTTACCTCTCAACATGAAATTTACGCAACACCAAATAAGATAGAATATTTTGTAACTGATGAAAATGGTGAATTGAAAAAAGGAAGTAAAGATAATTACATTGGTGCTGGTGTTGGAGTTAGAAAAACAATAAAGATTAAAAATTAATTATGGCAGGTAGATATACATTTAATCCAAAGAAGAAATTATCAGATGGTAGAGAAGTTTATATTTCTAAAAAACTTCCTAAAATACCTAAAACTGATAGTGATATCTATGTAGCAGTTCAAACAGGAGATAGATTAGATTCGATTGCACAAGAATATCTTGGAGATGCTTCTCTATGGTGGGTTATTGCAAATGCTAATCAAATACATGATGCACCATTTTCATTACCTGATGGAACTGTTCTTAGAATACCTGCTAATATAGACAGATTTTTAAGTCAAGTAGATAATAGGTAATAATATGGGTAACTGGCCACAATTTTCATATCCCTTTAGAGGGATACAAACGAAATTAGATACATGGGGAGGAAACAACTCACCAATGCCTTACGCAAGTGGTAAGGGTGGTGTGAGTGGTTTAATGCCTTGGATACGAGTAATCTCATCATATGGTGCAACTACACCAGAATCTTCAAAAAATGGACTTATATTACAATCTAATTATCCTGAAGATGGTTTTAATATTAGATATGGTAATGGTTCAACTGGTCAAAGTGCAGAATCTGGTATCTGTGGATTCGAATTAGATTATAAAACACCAGTTAGAGTAAAAGGCAGACCAACAAGACCTGGACCAATCATTAGTGGGTTATCAGTAAGTGAAGTAGATGTGGGAAGAAAAACTACAAACTTTTCTATTACTTGTTACACACTAGAACATATGGAGAAATTGGCTAAATACTTTTTAGAACCAGGTTTTTATGTTTTAGTTGAATGGGGTTGGAATACTCGTGATGCAAGAAAAAATTGGTGTGGAAATTCAGAGACAGGTGCAATTACTCCTTGTATGATGTCAAAGTATATGAATCAAAAATATATTTTACAAAAAAGAATAAGTTCTAACTTTGAATATGATGCAACTCTTGGTTTAACTACAAATGGAGGTGTTAAGTTTGGAGATAATGAAACATTTATATTAGATATACAATTAACTTCTCAAGGTGAGGTTGCTGAATATATGCAAGGACATAAGGGAGGTAGTTCTAATAGTACTAAAAACATATCATCTGAAAGATATGACCCAGCAGAGATAGATGATTCTGCCTCTAAAGATGGGGTTGCAAAAGCACTATTCAGACAAATGTTTAATGATTTGAATTCAGAAAAACAAACAACTGAAATAAAAGCTTGGGAATCACAGAATATTTCAGATAAGAAAAAAGATTATGCATTTATAGAATATAATAAACCTAATGCTGATAATCTATGGGCTGATGAATCAAATTATATTAATATTGATAAAGTTATGCAAACATCAATATTAAAAGCCTTAAAAGATACAAAAAGTGTAAAAGCAACTAAAGATGATACTGGTAGTGATTTTGAGATGCCAGAAGATAAACCACTACTATCACCTGAAAGATTTATTAGATTTGAACTTGCGTGTGCAATAATGAATGAAGATTTTACCGAAAAATCTAGTAAAGCAGAGGGTTCATTAAATTCCTCTTGTAGTGGTGAAAAAGTTAGTCATATAATTAATATAGATACTTCTATTTGTGGTGCATTTCCACATATGTATTCACTTGATAAAAATATACTATATTTACCTAATCCAACTGCACCTTCTTTCAATATAGATAATGCTTTCAATGGAGAAACTACTGAAGTTAAGTTTGTAGATTTAGAAAACTTAAATTCCAACTTACAAAATTTACACCCCAAACCAACAGATGGTATAAATTGGACTGGAACTCGAAAGAAAAACAATGATGGTTTTGGTGGAGCACCTCATGCTTTTCCTTGCCAATATGATTTAACTACTGAAGATAATAAATGGGAATACGACCCTGAAAATTCTGTTAAGAGTTATGAAATGAAAAAAGGTTATTGGGGATGGTTAAAAAATATGTATATAAATTTTGATTACTTTAATAAGGTAATGAAAACACCAAACTATACAATTAGAGATGTTCTTTATGATTTACTAAATGGTATGAGTTCTGCAGTTAATTCACATTGGAAATTTCAGATTATAGAAAGAGCACATCCAAACACAGGAAAAACAGAATTACAAGTAGTTGATATGAATTTTAGTGGTATAATAAATCATGTTGAAGATAAAATACCAACGTATCAATTAAGAGGAACAACTTCACCATTTATAGAAGTTGATTTTGATGTAACTACTCCAGCAGCAATGCAAAATAGTATATTACAAAAAAGAGCAAGTAATGATAAAAATGCAGAAACAATACAAGAGTTTGGAGGATTAATACCAGTTGTAGGTTCAGTATGGTCTAACCCTGATGCAGCGGATAACGATGGTATCACACCAGTTGATATGGTTGGTACTATTTTAAGTGGTATAAAGTTCAAAGAACCAGCAATACCTAATGAAAAGGCAAATACAAGTGAAACTCAAGAAAAAGATGCTGATGCAATTAGAAGTGCTAATTATCAGTTTTTCACAGGTAAAGCAGGTGTTTATCCTAAAGTACAAAATAGAAATGATATGGCAGGTATTGTAGAGCAATTAAATGAAGGCAATGTTAAAGAAGTTTTTATGGTTGGTACTTTTAATGACCCATTACTATTAAGACAGATATACTTAAAAGATATAGATGCTGAGGGTTGGAGAGATATTTCTTCAACAAATGGTGGTAAAGTAAATACTCCATTTGGTATGGCAAAGGTAAACTTCAAAGTTCATGGAATAAGTGGATTCAAACGAGGTGATACTTTACGATTTAGTGGATTACCAAAAAACTTCTCAAATCCTCATGTATATGAAGTTACAGGATTAGAACATGAAGTAACAACAACAGGTTGGTACACTACTGTACAAACTGGTATGAGGGCGTATGGTTCAAACACAGCGGCAAAATAAGATGAGTATATTAGATTTATATGGTAAATTAAAAAAGGGTAATAAACCAAAAACAAAGGTTACCCTATCTGCTTATATCCCAAAACCAAAACAAGCTGATTACAACAGAGGATATATTAGAAGATTCTTTGCTCAACCAACAAATGATAAACTTGGAGTAGTAACTGAAATATCAGGAGATGATTATATAAGAATATCAACTTCTGCTTTATACAGAGCAGTTACCTTAAGATGGAGAATCAAAGGCCCTCTAAAAATGATGTTCAAAGATGATGGTACTATAGCTGATAAAGGAGTTTCTGAATCAAATAGAATAGCCTTAGATATAGTTTCGAAGGATATGCCAGGTATCAAACTCTATATACTACATCTTCTACAATTTTACAAAAAATAATCCACTTTTTGCTTGGATTTCTCGTATTTTTTTCGTATATTTACTATGTAAATAATTAAAACTTAAAAAATGAGAGTAGATTACAAAATTCTAAAAAACATAGAAAAATGGTATGGTTCTGATGATTTTGAAGTGGGTAATTCCTTTTCACATTTGAATCCTAAAGGAAAAATTGATTTAAGATTCGGATATTGGAAACAAGTCAACTTAGATGAATTAAAAAAACTATTACCTTACAGATATGTTGTAATAGAAAATGAAGTAGATGAAAGTGAATTCGGCCAGATTTTATATGACTACACTATTCAATCTATTAGTGACCTTAATTCATAAAAAAAAGTAAAAAAAGACTTGGCAGTCTCGGCTTTTTTTCGTATATTTACTATGTAAATGAGTGATAATAAAACAATAAAAATAAACCTTAAAATTAATAAAATGAGTAAAAAATTCAAATTTCAATTAAGAGGAACTGAGTTCCAATTACCCCTTTCTCAAGTAAGAGAAGATAACTACAACAACAACGAAAAGTATATCTACATGAATGCTAAGAGTTGTGCTTCTGTAATCAAACAATATGTTAAAAAAACTTACCCAACTCTAAAAGTGTGGGCTACTTCCGATGTTTATAGTGGTGGTTCTTCTGTAAGAGTAAACGTTTCTAATTCTGATGGTTCTCCAATTACTGACCAAAAGATATGGGAAGATATCTCTTCTTGGAAATACACTTTACAAGGTGGTACTTTCAATGGTATGATTGATATGTACGAAACAAGAGAAGATTCTGTTTCTACTCAGAGTGGTACTCCTCTAAAATATTTCCCTTCTTATGTATTTGTAGAAAACAAACCAAAATGGGACTCAATCGAATATTGGGTATCTCAATGGAAAGAGTATCAAAATAGTTTAGATTCTGAGTGGACTGAAAAAGTTCAGAGATTAGGTGGTTGGTTAGAATACAACAAACAATTTATGAACAAAAAGAATGTTGATAAAGTGGCTTCATTAACTGTAAATGCTTAAGATATGAAAGAACAAAAAAGATACGCAGTACAATTAGATGTTTACGTTTGGGCTGAAGATGATTATCTAGCTCGTAAAGAAGCCCACAAACTGGCTGATGAGATAGATGAAAAAAATCCTAATGCTAGAACAAACGTTACAGAAATCGGTGAACAACCATTCGCTTCATTTAGTTATAGAAAATTAGATGATATTAGTAAACCGATTCCAAAAATAAAAGATGAACCCTTACCTTTTTAAGATATGAATAAATTAATTTGGAAAATGTACAACGAGAATAGAATCTCAATGGAGGTAGCAGAAGAACTACTTGATTGTTACTATAATAGAACTAATAAAATATATTAATGAAGTATAAGTTATTCATATTAATTTTATTAACCATTGGATGTCAAAAAATTCCTCTAGATGAAATATCAACTCCTATTGGTAATCCAAAACCCACAATAGATTTCAGAAATGAATCATATTCTAGTATAAATAATACAGTTGGTAATATTGAAAGACAAAAATGGAATCTTCATTTTAGTGATTTTGATTTCATTTGGAATGAAGTTACACAAAGAACAAGTGTAGATAATTATTATCCAATTTATAAAGCATCTGTACAATATGATTTCTTTGATGATGGTAAAATAGATTTACTTGTATTTAATGCGGGTAGTGGGGAGAAAATTCCTGGTCTTTATGTATTGATAGAAGATGTACTTGAAGATGATAGAACCACAACAACCTTTCCAAGTAAACTATATTCAGCAAATGCGGCAGTTCTATCAGATACCAATGGTGATGGTAGAAATGAAATGTTACTATTTGGTGAAAATAGTCATAATAACTCTGAATTTGGTGGAGCAAATAATTACTTAGAAACAGGATATAGAATATTCTTTGATTCTAATAAAAATATAGTAGAACAAAATATTGGTAGTGTTCCAATTGGAGTTCATGATGTAACTAGTGGTGATATTGACAATGATGGTGATATTGATATTGTAGTATTTCCAACTGGTGTAAATGATTCAACCGTAACATCAAACTTTTACTTTCCACTAAAACTAATAAATGATGGTTTTGGTAATTTTGTGGAACAACCATTTTTTTCTGATGAATCATTGATAACTTCAAAATATGGTTTCAATGAATGGTTAGCAACAACCTTTCACTTATTTGATGTAAATAATGATGGTTATTTAGATTTAGTTGGAGGTCATTATATAGGAACATTAGACCCTAGATGGGGTGCTGAGTTTATTAAAGATAAAAAAGATTTAACTTTTGCTGGTATTTTTATTTCATATGGAACATCTAGTGGAAATTATTACTATGAACAAGTTAGATATTTTTCAGAAAGTGCATTAAGCGATACAACACAAATATTATATGGTTTAACTTTTACTGATTACGATAATGATAATGATTATGATATTGTGATGAGTACATATGAAGTTGATGTAAATGGTTCATTTAATTTAGATTCTGATTCATATATAGTACATTTACTAAAAAATGATAATAATAACTTTGTAAATGTAACCGAATCAGTAATTGATGGTTTTTCTGATTTATCTGGTACACGATTCAGTAATTTTTATAGACCAATAATTAATGATGTAGATAATGATGGTGATTTTGATATCGTAGCCACCGCATACAGATATGGAAATAATACTATAACTTATCCTAAATTATTATATTGGGAAAAAAATGGAAGTAGTTATGTTAAAAAAGAAATTTATTAAAAAGCTTGGCCAATTCAAAAATAATTCGTATATTTGATTCATTATGAATAAAACAGATTTAACACAATTAGATGGAATGTATTATGTAGGACACTTAATCGATATCGATGGAAGTGGTTATGTAGATGAAGAAACTGCAGAACTTATCCTATTAGAATATAATGCAGGAGTTACTGAATGATTATAGTAGAAACTAATAAAGAGAAAGAACAATTTCTCGAATATTGGAATAACGAAGAATCTAAGATTATTCCGATTTGGGAAGATTTGGAAAGACATCCTATGAATAATAGGTTGTCATTTTTGTATGTCCGATTTCCAAATATGGATTTTATCTTACCATTCAATCATAATGATTGTGAAAGGTTAACAATGGACTTATCTCTTTCTACTCAACCTAAATGGATTTGGGATAAAAAGGGATTTTTACAAGCAGATATTGAAATAAAGAATCTAAAAGATGTACAAACCTCGTTATTCTTTGAACGATTTGAGATATACGATATACAATCCAAATTAGAGGGTTTAACGAACTTTTACTATCGTTTAGGTATAAGAGATGGTTTGGGTAAAAGTATCCCTATAATGAAGTGGGGTGAGGTACTAAGAGAGATTGTTGGTGAGTGGGATATAAAACATACTAACAATTGGGTGGATGAAACGATGATTCCTCTCCTTTCAGATATTGAGAGAAAGGGGATTCAAGTCGATACAGAAAAATTTATTGATAGATGGGCTAATCACCAAAAACATATACTATTAGGGAATGTATTCACCGAATATAACCCTTATACCATAACAAGCAGACCTTCAAACAGACATGGTGGTATAAACTTTAGTGCTTTGAACAAGAAGGATGGTTCACGAGAAGCGTTTATTCCAAGAGATGGTAAGTTGTTCTTACAATTTGATTACGATGCGTATCATGTTAGAATTATTGGTAAGTTGATTAAATACAAACTACCCGATACTTCGGTTCACCAATGGTTGGCAGACCAATATGGTTGTGATTATGGGGAATCCAAAGGAAGAACGTTCCGTATCTTATATGGGGGAGTATCCGATGAAGATAGAAAGATACCATTCTTTGATAAGGTAGATGCGTTCATTAGGAAGATGCAAGAAGAAGCAATTGAGAATGGGTATATCCAAACACCTAAAGGTAGAAAAATACCATTAGGATGGATTGAACAACCCAATGCACAGAAATACTTCAATTATCTACTTCAAGCGACTGAAACTGAATTTAATATTGAGGTAATGGATAAGTTGAAAAAAGAAGGGTTGCCTCTACCTATATTATATACCTATGATTCATTCCTTTTCGAGTTTGATGAATCTGAGGTTGAAACTATTAAAAAGATTAAATCCGTTCTCGAAAGTTATGGGTTTCCTATCAAAGCAGATTGGGGAAGTGATTATGGAAAAGTTTAAGATATATGTACATCACAAATATTCATATGAAAGATTTTGGTATTTCTTTCATGGAGTTGATGTGGATATAAATGATGTAATTACACATACTAATAGAAAAAATATGTTTAATAAGTTTTCACCTATAAATGAAAATGTAAACATAAAATGTAAATATAATGGCGTTGAATTGGATATAACTTTTGTAGGAAATGATAAACATTCCTTAAAAGGACATCACATCATAGATTATAGTATAGATTTATATGATAGAAACTTAGTATCGGATAGGGGTTTTAATTCTAGAATCAGAAAAATAGTAGATGAAGAATATATTCCATTACTAAATAATGTTTCTAAATCAAAAGAAACTAAATATCATTTCTTTTATATTGATTGGGAGGGACATAATCCTTATTATGAGCATAATATGGATGTTGGTCTTACAAAAGATATAAATATTTATGTCGATGAACAAAACGATGTAAATATCAAACACAAACATTTTGTATTTACAAATATTTTTATGTCATTCTTATATCCAAATACATTAGGATTAAGAGAATACTATTTTTTTGCAGATATATTAAAATATAAAAATGATTATACTCATAAGATGAATTTTCCAATAAGGAGAATATATGGGCACAAGTTACGATTATATCGTAAAATAATAGAATTAAAAAATTCAAATATTAATATAACTCATTCTTCATTTCATGAAACTCCACAATATTCTGGTGCTCCAAATAAAATCAGAAATAAAATAAAAGATAAAATAACAGAAAAAAACTATATTGAAAAAAGAGGATATGGTATCGATGATTGGGGTGGTGAGTGGAATGATAATAATTTGTCTGAATTTTTATGGAAGTTGTTTGGGATAGCAGAAGTAAATATTATTCCAGAATACGATTTTCAAGAATCTGTACAACATGGAACTTATGATATACCGATGTATAAGCATGGATTATCTAATATTACTGAAAAATCTGTGTCTCATATCTTAGCTAATAAACCATTCATACCTACTTCCTATAATACAATAGTATTTTATGATAGTATCTTAACTACAAACGGATATCCATTAGTAGATTATCCTTTAAAATATGAATCTTTGGAAGATATTATAGATAATATAAATGAAATTGCTAATGATGATATACGTTGGAATGAATTAGTAATTGGTTTAAAAAAATGGGTAGATAATACACGAAATGGTATATTACATTTGATTGATAATAAAAATGATTTTTTAGAAATTTTGCTAAAAGCTAATACTACTAAAAAAAATAAAAATCTATTATGAAAATATATGTTCATCATTATTATTCATACGAACTTTTTTGGTACTTCTTCCATGCAGTAACTCCATTAGAAGAAATCCCAACATGGTTTGAAAGTAATCGATATAATAAAAGTAATAAAGTAGGAGAGGAAGTAACTATAAAGTTTACTTATAAAAATACAGATTTTACTTGTATATTTTGTTTTGATTTAAATTGGAATAATACGGATGGATATCATATATGGGATTATACAATCCATCACTTAGAAGAAAAAATAATATCAGATAGAGGTTGGAATGAATATATAGGTAAAGATTTACATGATACTATAATTCCTTTAATGAATAAAAGAGCACGTTTATTAAAAGATAAAATAAGTATATTTTTTATAGATTGGGAAACGAGTGATGATACGGTAACACCACTTTTAAATAAATTATTAAATCCTAAAATAACATTATATAAGGATGAATTACTTAAAATTGAAAATAATCAAAAAGTATCGTTTACTCATGTGCTTTGGTCGTTCTTATATCCAAATACAATTGGGTTACGGGAATATTATTTTTTTGCAGATTATTTAAAATATAAAAATGATTATAAATATAAAATAAATTATCCAATTAGAAGATTAAATAAAGAAAAGTTCGGAGTAGCAACTGAAATTAAAAAATTTAATAATCCCTCTTTTAATGTAACATTATCCTCATTTACAAATTATAACGATGATGAAAGAACACAGATAGATGCAGATAAGTACTTCACTTCTATTATGGAATTAATTGGTAATGAAAATTATATAAACAAGAGAGGTTATAATTTAAAAGATTGGGGTGCAGAATATAATGATAATAATATGAAAGAATTTATGTGGAAGTTATTAACTATATCTGAAGTTAATCTACTACATGAATCCACAACAGGCTATGGTATAAATGAAAAAACATTTTCTCATATATTAGCTAATAAACCATTTATTCCTATTTACAAAAAAACATTAAACTTTTATAGTGAAATTTTAAAAACCTATGATTACAAGACTAAAGAATTTCCCTTAGATAGTATGGGATGGTGGAAAAAAATAAACCACTTAAATGATATAAGTAAGGATGAAGTTAAATGGAATATACTTATGAATGAAATAACAGAATACGTTTCTTATATCAGAAAATCATTATTTGAAATTATGAATACTCATAATGGATATTTAGATAACATATTGTTTAATAACGATAAAAAATCAGTACTATGAAAATATACGTTCATCACAAATATACTTACGAATTATTTTGGTACTTTTTCCATGGAGTAAAAGTAGACCCTACTAAAGTTCCTGTTGTAACTGAGCAAAATAGATATCAAGTAAAGATTTGGAATTCTAATGTACACTCAATCAAAGCTAAGTACAAAGGTAGTGATTTAGATATAAAATTTGTAAACGATAGATTTTGGGAAGATGAATCAGCTCATCATATTTTTGATGTTACTATAAATTCACTACAAAATGGATTATCATCAGATAGAATGTTCATTCTACCAACTATGGAAGGTTTCAAAAAAGATTGGATTCCTTTTTTAAATGGATTAAAATACAAGGTTAGAAAAAACGTACATATATCTTGGATTAGTTGGGAAGGATTTAACTTAGATGAAGAAGGTATTGATGTATCTAAGCTACTTAAAGAAGATATAAATCTTTACAATGATAATGTTACAAATCCGGATAGAACTAAATATATCTTTTCACAATCATTCATGTCATTTATATTTCCAGATACAACTGCTACACGAGAATATTATTTTTTCTATGATTGGTTAAAATTAAAAACCGAATATGATTATAAATTGTTATATCCAGTTCGTAGAGTTTATGATTCTAAGTTGTACATAGCTAATGGAATTAAAAAACATTTAAAGGAAAATGATACTTTAATCACATACTCCTCATTTACCGATTCTAATCATTACATTTGGAAACATCAGTATGAAAAGGATTACAATGAATTTTTAAAATTCCCAAATCTTAAAAGATTGGAAAAAAGAGGATATAATGTAGAAGATTTTGGTGGTGAGTGGATGAAGAATAATATGGAAGAAGGTATGTGGAAGATGTTTGGACTTGCTGAAGTTAATCTTATACATGAAAATCCAATGACTCAATGTTTCTCAGAAAAAACAATCTGTCACATATTAGCAGGTAAGTTATTCTTAGATGTACATTACAGAACTATTCAAAAAATACATAAAGTAATTGATTTATTAGGATATGATGTACCTGAATACCCATTACCTGAATATGATGATATTACCGATATAATGCCATGGTTGAGAATTCAGATGGATGATGAAGTTAAATGGAAAGCTCTAACCTCTAAATTAAATGAGTGGTTACTTTATATTAGAACTTGTTTTTTAAAAACAGTTAACACTAAAAATAGTCTATTAGATGAAATTTTTCCAAAACTTCCTAAAAACATTATCTAATATATTTATATACTGACACAATTACAAGAGTAAAATTATGAAAAAATTTATTACATTACTTGCACTATTAATAGTAGCTTGTACAACTGAGGGATTCACTC
>Ga0206677_10000517_pt1 | contig 36411 bp, 53 predicted proteins | sample M130m12015metaG_FD_155475 | JGI IMG/M metagenome (GOLD analysis project Ga0206677, IMG submission 155475) | Ammonia-oxidizing marine archaeal communities from Monterey Bay, California, United States - M1 30m 12015 | ecosystem: Environmental > Aquatic > Marine > Intertidal zone | place: USA...
GAAGTCCCTAATGCGTTTAAAATATGCTATGCACTATATAGATCAAAAGCATATAGATCGTCTATTCTCGGCTCTGTAATACCTTTTATACGTAAAACAGACGTCGTTGCGATCATAACTCATGCGATCAAAAAAGATCATGACGTTAAAAAATTAGATACGATCTGTTTAATTGATCAGCAAATTAAATTAGCGTACCAAAAAATAGACAAATTAAAACAGCTACAATATTCGTTAGCTGTGCAAACCTTAAATAAATAAATCATGACATACGAACAAAGACTCCGTAACGCTCATCACGAAATAGATAATCTGTATTACGTGCGTGAGAAAACAATCGAACAAACAATACATGGCGACGTACGTGGTCATTATGCAGGATCCGAATACTTTTTTTACGCTAATGGAAAAGAAGTTTTTAGGTCTAGAGATCAGGGACTTACGATACGTTGGTTAGCTTATGCAAAAAATATTTAAAATAATTGTTGTTTATATAAATTTAATTTGTATATTTGTCATGTATTAATAATAAAACATAACAAAATGAAACAAGTAACTTTTAAAAGAATCAAAGAATTAAGACAGGAATTTTTAAACGATACGTTCGCTCCTGATCTACCAAAAAGAAATAAGACTCATTACGAAAAATGGATCTTAAAAATTTGTAATCTGTTAACAGATCATAGAAATTATATCGTTGACAAAACAAATAAATGTCGTTTAGCAAATCATTTTCCTACTAATTTCAATAACGTTTATGATCAGGAATATGAATTAGAAGTATTGAGAGACGATATACAGCGTTGGGCATGGAAAAGAAATTGGACGTTTAGCGATCACTATCAAGCTGAATTAATGCGTTTGAACATTGATTAATTTGTTATGTAGCTTCGTGATCAAAGAATGATCCAAAAGCCTCTTAAACTATATGTTTAGGAGGCTTCTTTTTTCTTCGTCTGACAGCTCGACTCCTGCTGTTATGATCTTATTAACTGCGTCAGCTCTTAGATTCATAGCACTTGCCTCAGCGTTCTTGTCGTCCTGTAATACTGCGATATGACTAAAGTCAGGTTTTAAATATAAACCCTCGTCAGTTAATCCTAGTTGGTGGCTAATTGTAGAATACATTTGCTCAGTTTCAGGTATGATCGTATCTTGGTAAGACATTTTCATTCCCTCTTTTACGTTGGTAAATGTAGATCCTTTGGCTTGACTAAATAAATAATAACTCAATCCGTAAGCGTCAATGATCGCCATTTTATCCTCAGTTAATTCCTCAAATAACATGAGGTCTTTTGTTGGATATGACATAGGCGTCCAATCGACATCGGCTTCGGTTATAACTAATTTATCCTTTTGTCTTTTTAGCCAATCTCGTTGTATTTCTTCTTTTTCTTCTGCGTCCATAGGTAGCGATCCACCTAGATCTGACTTTTTACTTGACAGGATCCCTATCGCTCCTATGTTTTCTAGTAATACATTTCGTTTGTTATATTGAGACATGATATTACTAAGAGGGTATTTTAGCGTGTCTATGCGATTAACAGGATTTATTAAATTAATTCCATCAGGGGTATTCAAATAGATCATGTCCTCGACTTGTATCGTCTCATATTGGTTAGAATCGTACCAAAATTCAAAGTCTTTGATCAATCCATCGGTATCGATTTGGTCTAATAACTTACCTGTGCCTCGTATTTTTATCTTATTTGAGGCTAAAGGGACTAATAAATTACGTACATCAAATGACCTTTTTGGGCAATAAGCAAAAGAATTATTAAATAATCCATCGTTTACAGCTAAAGAATAGATCACGTCAGACCATGATTGCGTTGGATTTGGTTTGTTAACTAGATCTAAAATCCAATGAGCGTCAACAATATTACCATCGCTGTCGCATAATTTAGGCACAGCTCCTGACATCATGATCGCTCTTTTATTTATGACCGTACGTAGCTCAGGAATCCTGATATATAAGTCGTAAGGTTTATTTGTGTCAACCCAAACAGGATTTTTTTGTCCCCAAAATTGCGTGGATCTACGATTTATTAACTCCATCAATTTGTCGGTTTTACCACTAGAAAAACCAAAAACGGACGTCCAAAAACTATCTGCCATAATAAAAAAATTTTAAATAATGTACTTTTTCGTTCCAAATTTACGTAAATTTGAAACAAAATTCGCATAAATGAGCAAAGGAATTAATCAATACTCAGTAAAATCTAGTGAAAATCAGATAAAAGATCTCGATTTAAACGCTAGAGAAGTGGCGATATACCTTTCAAAATTTGACGTAATTGACAGCGATAATGACTTAATTGTCAAGGGTGCGTTCAATAAATCAATAAAAGAGAGAGGGGTTGAGTCAAAAACAAATAGAAAAATCGCTTTTCTTAGACATCACGATTGGCAACATCAAATTGGTAAGTTTACAACAATACAAGAGGACGATAAAGGTCTATTTGCTGTTGGTAAACTAGGTACATCTACAAAGGGAGAGGACGCTCTTAGAGATTACCAAGATGGTATTATCATGGAACATTCAATTGGTTTTCAATATATTGAGGACAAAATAAAATGGGTTGAAGATTCTAAAATGGAAAAGGGTGGTTACTATCGTGTAGACGAGGTCAAGCTCTTTGAGGGATCTGCTGTAACTTTTGGTGCAAATGAGCATTGCGACGTTTTAAGCGTTTCTAAGGGTGCGAATAAAGATGACATTATAAAAGACATTACTAAGCAAATTGACGTCGTTACAAAGGCTATAATCAACGGACGAGGCACAGATGAGCGTCTATACGACTTAGAAATGAAATTAAAATATTTAAACTCTCGTTTAATTGATCTTGCAATGACAGATTTTAGTATCAAAAGCTCCGATATTAAAGACGTTCAGCAAATCGATATTGAACATAGTTTTGATTGGAGCAAAGTAAATACGCTTTTAGAAACAAAAGAGACGTATGCTGATTATCCTAAACAGGCAGTAAAAAACGCACAACGTGGTATAAAACTGAATGAGGAAAATAATAACAAGTGTGCTACAGACGTAGGAAAACAGAGAGCTAGAGACATCGTTGCAAAACGTGGTTTCTCTCTAAGTGTACTCAATAGAGTTTATTCTTATTTGTCTAGAGCAAAGGCTTATTATAATCCTGATGACGACAAAGCGTGTGGTACAATAAGCTACTTGTTATGGGGTGGAGAAGCTATGCGTGTTTGGGCAGAAAAAAAGTTGGAAAAAATAGATAATAATTAATAATTAAAATTTAAAAAACGCATTATGGAAAATAATGATTTAACACCTGAGCAGGTGGTAGAAAAATTTGAGGCTAAGATCACAGAGCAAACAAAAGGTCTAGCGTCAAATGATGACGTAGCAACTCTAAAAGAGGAACTACAAAGCATAAAAGAAATCGCAGAGAAAGATCAAACGATCGATCTTAAAGCGAAATTTGTTGAATTAGAAACTTCGTTAGTAGCTTTAAAAGAAACTAGCAAAGAAAATACAGAAAAAAGAATGACGTTAGCTGATAGTATTAAGGCAAAAGCTGAGAACATCAAAGCTATGATCTCAAACAAATCAGGGGTTGTATCTTTAGACGTTAAGGCTCAATTGAATCCTACTGATATTGGTAATAGAGAATCATACGCACAGATTTTAGAGGGTACAAATAGAAAGCCTGTAAGAGAAACAAGAATTTCTGATCTTTTCAGACGTGTACCTGTTTCAACTGAGTACGTAAAGTATAGAGAGGAAAACGTAGTAACAAGAGACGCTAAAGTAGTAGTAGCTTGTGCAACATCTTCGTCTAATACTAAATTGACTTGGGCAACTAAGACCGTACAAATTGCTAAAATTAGAGACTTCGTTGACGTATGTATTGACATGATGGACGATTATTCGTTCGTTGCTAGTGAGGTACAGCAATTGGTAAACGAAAGTGTAAAATTAAAAGCTGATAGCGAAATTTTACTAGGTACAGGCGACATTAATTCTATTGAAAATGTAGCGTCTGACTTTGATCCTGCAAACGCTTTAGCTCCTTATAATGGTGCTTTTACGTCTGCGACGTTAGCTGAATTAACGGCGGCGATGAAAGCTCAGATTTATACTTTTGGTCAAGAGAGATCATTTAACGCTGATACTATTGTGATGAATTACAATGATTGGGTTAAATTCATGCACCAAAAAAACGCTAATGGCGACTATTTGCTACCTAACTTTGTGATGACAGGCGATGGTGTCTTAAATGGCATGAAAATCATTACGTCTCCAATTGTTACTGCAAACACTTTGTACGTATTTGACTCTACAAAAGGAGAGATCTTAGACAGACAAGGAGCGCAGTTAGAAATGGCTTACGAAAATAATGACAATTTCGAGCATGAAATCGTTACGTTGAAAGTTGTTGAAAGACTACAATTCCACGTTGCAGGAGTAAACGCTGACGCATTTATGAAGTGTAAAGATATTGCTACAGACTTGAACGCTATTTCAAAGGCAGGATAATAATCTAAAACAATAATTATGGCAAGTAAAATCAAAATTATCAAAACGTACAATGAAAAATTCGTTGTAGGATCCGAACACGAAGTAGGTCAAAATGTAGCTGAATTTTTAATGGCTAATCAGTTTGCCTCTTTTGTTGGAGACGTTGAGAAAAAAGAGCCTTGCAAAGATAAAGATTGTAACGATTGTGAGGATTGTAGCGATAAAGCTAAGGCAAAGAAAAACGCTAAAAAAAGTTCAAAGAAAAAACCAACAAAAAAACCTGCAAAAAAAAAGTAGGCTAATGTTATGAGTATACTAGGAATAACATACAATGATTTTGGTAAGGGTAAGTACGAGTTACATAAAGGTATGTACGAGCAACAAAAAATAAATCAATATATTGACAAATACGAGAAATCGTATCTCATTAAATTGCTAGGTGTTGACTTGTTTAACCTTTTTGTCGCAGATCTAGATCCTGTAACCAAAAAACCTGTAACGCCAATTTATTTGGCATTATATGATTCGTTTGAATATGACGATTCGTGTAATATTGTTATTTCTGAGGGTATGATTGATGTTATAAAGGGGTTTGTTTATTTTCAATATTTAAAAGATCAAACAAATCAGGTATGGGTTTCAGGATCCGTACAACCTGTTGGCGAAAATTCTGAGAATGTATCAACACTTAATATGATGATTTATACTCGGTATAATGACTCTATTAGGTCATATAAGGCGATTCAACAATATATCTGCGATAATCTAAGCGATTATACAGATTTTAATGGAAAGTCGCTTAAAACAGCTTATTGGATATGATAGAGGCAAGTCAATTTATTGGAGACTTAGTTAGTCAAATTGACAACTCGATCGTTGGCGAATATAACGACGTTGATAAACGAACGTATTTTTGTAATACAAAATGGGCAAGAAAAGGTAAACATATTACTGACGCTCTTGGTCAAAAGTTTAACATAGTCGACGTAAAAACCGACGTTTGGATTGAGGCAATACACGAAACTGATCCTACGATCGTTCTAGATAAACTTAGTTTTCTAGATCCGACGTATTTTATAACAGGGACGAAACTTGCAACAAATCGTGAGTGGTCAATTGCAACTAACAATTTAGAAAATAAATTGCCTTTAGTATGGCTATTAGAAATTATTTCAGAAACAGGCTATGGCAGAGGATCTAGTTATGATCGTAGTATAGAGGCTAAGTTATTCTTTTTAGATGAAACTGATCCCTCGCAGTATTATACAAGCGATCACAGAGAGCAGGTCGTAAAGCCTATGCAAAAGTTAATGATTGAGTTTTTAGAGGTCGTAGATAATGATCGTATGTACGAAGCTGTAGAAAATTATAGATACAAAACCTTTTCTCGCTTTGGGGTAGAGCAGGAAAATGGCGTTTTACAAAATATTTTAGACGCAAACTTATCGGGGGTTGCGTTAGATATAACCCTGACTCGATATAAAGTAAATTGTAAATGTTAAACTTAAAAATTAAAAAAAATGATCGGTTGTGATTGTAATGCAGGGTTATCCAATACAGGACGCCCAAATTGTGTGCCTATTTTTGGCATAACATCGAGTCTAATCATAGTACCTAAAAGTGCTACTGATGGGACGTTAAACGGAATAGATTTATCAACTACTTTGCCTACGTGGTCAAGTTTGGTAAATGAATCAGACGCTTCAAAAAGATGGTTTCCACTACCTGCTTTTGAGAACGTTGAATTGCCTAAGGCAGACTCTTTATTTGAGGAGGCTAACTCAGGTCGTCAAGTGTATCTCAGACAAGGTAAGAGATCTTTTACAGGAGAGCTTTGGTCAGAGGATAGTACGCCTACATTCTTAGGTAAACTCGCTAAGTCTAGATGTGTAGACTTTGGTGTTTATATCGTAGATGTATTTGGTAACTTAATCGGATCACAGGTAGATGGATATTTATATCCTATTTCTGTAGATAATCCATCGTGGGATCCTAAATTCATGTTCGCTACAGATAGTACGACTCAAAAAATAATGTTAGGTTTCGACTTTAACAGACTTTTTGACGAATCTACTATGTACATGATTAATCCTGAGGAAGCAGGAATTGACTTTACTACGTTAGAGGGGTTAGTAGACGTAAACTTAGATGATCTAGCGATCACTACTACAGGTGCTACGTTTAAAGCAAGATTTGACTATGGTACAGCGGTTAATAAGATCAAATACGAGGGTGCTACCTTAGTAACAGATTGGTCTATTACTAACCTAACTACTTCGTCAACTTGGTCGCCTGATAGTGTCGTTGAATCGCCTGAGGGAGATTATACGTTGGATTGGTCAACGTCAGGATCAGCGTCAGTAGGAGACAATATCAAAGTTGAAGTTGACAAAGATGGCTTCGATGGAGAGGGTAAAGCTCTAGCTAGTTAATGATGGATATTATCGTAATTGGAAAAGCTAGTTTTAAAGCGTCATCGCTAAAGACTATGACAAAAAAAGAGGCACAGGAATTGTACTCTTATTTAGATCGTAGGATCGTAGCGAGTGCTTGGGACAAAGCAAATCCAAAAGGCAAAAGAAAGCCTCGAAAAAAATCCAACAAATGATTAAAAGAGGGCAAGTAAATATTTGCCCTCTTTTTTTTAATTAATACAACACCATAAACAAATAAAATGATTGGGCAGACAGCTATTGACGAACACTTATTAAAGGCAAGGAGATTATCTGATAGTCAAGCGTGGATTGAGGCTCATACAGGGAGCGTAAAAAAGATCATTTTAAATTTAATTAGAGAAAACCAATTACGTAGTCAAGGAATTGACGAAAACGAAAAAATAATTGGTTTGTATTCTAGAGCTACTGAGATTATATCAAATGGTAGAAAAAAGGCAGGAGATCCTTTTACATTATATGATACAGGTCAGTTTTATAGATCTATGTTTATAGTTGTGTTAAAAGACTCAATATTGATCGACGCAGATTATACAAAAATGCAGGATCAGGATTGGTGGTCAATTAATATTTTGGGTTTAACAGAAAAAAACTTAGACATATATGCTGAAATGGTTAGGCAAAATTACATCAAATACGCAAGACGTATATTGGATCTCGATTGACGAAATGCCTTTATATAATTGGATTAAGTGTAATAATGGTAATTACGAATATATACGTAAAGATCAAGCTAAAAAACATAACAAACAAGACGTTGAAAAGTGGGAAAACCTATATGATCAATATCTTAAAGAATTTGGTTTAAACGATAGATACGAAAAATATCTATTGACAAAAAAGAAAAAAGCGTTATTACAGGCAGATTATGTAATAAACAAAAACAATTTTAATAAAACCAAAATAGCAATAGAGGACGCTAAATTAAAAAACCTAGAGTTATACTTTGGCGATGGGCAGGACATAGAAGTTATTTTGATTTGGTTAGGCAAATATGTAGGTTATAAAATTGACAAAAAAAAGACATCGGTTAAAGAATATTTTATATTATTAGAGGAATATGGCAAAGCAAATAAAAAGGTCAGAGATAGCAGAAAAGGATCTATATAAAGAGATCCGAGACTCAGCAAAAAAAACGATCGTAAAAATTGATACCTTAAATAAGGAGTTAAAGGAGACAGCACAGGTTTTAAAATCTGAGCTTAATCAACCTTTACAAAAAACTTTGTCAGGCTTAGGACAGCTTGAAAGTCAGGTTACAAAAATGAATACAGCTATGTCAGATAGCGTTAAGCTAGACAAAGCAAAGGCAGATAGTCTAAAAGCACAAAGACAAGCTGAGGCAGAAATTTATAAAATAGAACAACAGCGTCAGAGAGCTATTCAACAAAAAATGAATACTCAAAAAAAAGAACGTGTTGAAACTGAGCGTCTACAAAAAGCCGAGCAAAAAAGATCTAAAACTTTAAAGGATCAAAATAACGCTTATAAACAGCTAGTAATACAAACTAGAAACCAAAAAAACGAATCAAAACGTTTAGGTGCTGAATTGTTAAAACTAGAACAATCAGGAAAAAAGAACACAAAAGAATATCGTAAATTATCAAAAGAGTTTCGTGCAGTAACAAAATCAGCACAGGCAGGAGATCGACAGCTAAAAAAATTAGATAAAACCGTAGGAGATAATTTTAGGAACGTAGGGAACTATGGAAAAGCACTTGGCAAACTCAAAGGAGCTTTTGCCTCTTTGGGTTTAGCTATGGGTGGAGCTATGATTATAAGAGACGTGTTTAATGTTATAAAAGACTTTGATCAGGCACAGGCAAATTTAGCCTCTGTTTTAGGTGTATCTAGAGATCAAATGTCAGGATTAACAGAACAGGCAAAAGAGCTTGGTGCTACAACTCGTTTCACAGCGTCGCAAGTTTCAGAGCTACAATTAGAATTTGCTAAACTTGGTTTTACCCAAAAAGAAATTGAGGGTATGACAAGTGCAACTTTAGATCTCGCAGGAGCGACAGGATCTGAGCTTGGAGAGACAGCGTCAATTGTAGGTGCTACAATGCGTGGATTTGGTTTAGATGTATCTGAGACTCAAAGAGTAACAGACGTTATGTCTAAGTCGTTCAGTACGTCTAGTTTAGATATGAGCAAATTCGCTACAGCAATGGCAAGTGTCGCTCCTGTAGCAAAATTATCAGGCAAGACAATTGAGCAAACAACAGCTTTAATTTCTACACTATCCGATCGTGGAATCGACGCAAGTACAGCAGGTACAGGATTGCGTAATATGTTTTTAAAGGCAAATAAAGCAGGGTTAACCTTTGATGAGGCTTTGGTTGAGATCAGTAGCTCTACGGATCAAGTTGCTACAGCTATGGAGTTATTTGGCACTAGAGGTGCTACTCTTGGTGTTATTTTAGCTAATAATACTGAGGACACTATGAAGTTACATGAGGCTAATTTAGAGGCTGAGGGATCCACAAAGACAATGGCAGATATGCAATTAAATACATTAGGTGGATCTTTAGACTTATTGCGTTCTGCGTGGGAGGGTTATATTCTGAAATTAAATGAGGCAGGTGGAGTTGGAGATACTTTGAAAAATGGAATTAAATTTTTAGCTGATAATTTAGGAACTATAACAACAATCGTTGGTAAAGTAGTTAGAGCTTTCGTAGCATATAAAGTCGCTATGGTTAGCATGAAAGTTATTAATATGGCTATGTCAACTAGCTTTAAAGATATTGGTAACTCGATCATGAGAGCGATACCTTTAACAAAGGCATATAAATTAGAGCAACAAAAACTAGCTACAGCGACAAAAACTGCAGGTACAGCTGTAAAAGGATTAGGTGGAGCTATAGCGTCTATGGGTATAGGATTAGCTATTGGTTTAGTAATTGAATTAGCTACAGCATGGTATGACGTTGCAAGTGGTAACGCAGAAGCTAGGAGACAAGCTGATCTATACGAAAAAAGCGTAGAGAAAGGATCAAAGACAGGTCAAGAAATATCCTCAAAAGAAAATAAAGCATTTGAGGAACGAATGCGTCAAATTAACTTAGAAGCTAGAACAAAAAAAGCAAACGCTAAAGACAGCAAAGAGATCGCAGAATTAGAATTGCAAAGAGTCAAAGATTTAACTGAGGCACAAAAAGAATCTAGAGACGTTATACAGCAAACTATTGACAAAAATAATGAGGCTATAAAAAAACAGCGACAAATTATTTCTAGTATAAAGGCAGAGCCTGAGTACACAACAGAAATGGTTTATTCCCCTATGGAAAAAATGGAAGTGCCTCGTCGTAAATCTACAAGAAAAGGAGCTAGAATTACAGATCAAACAGCTGTTATAAAAGATTTTCAGGCACAAAATGACGAATTACAAAAAACCTTAAAAGCTATGAATGATGGCTTACAGGAATTTGTCGTACAAGGAATAGAAGCTGAGGCTGATTATAGTGTAAAAATTAAAGACAATACACGTACACGTAGAAAAAATAATACTGAATTTCGTAGATCAATAGATCTTATAAAAGAGCGTAATAAATTATTAGAAAATGGTCTAAAAACTACAGAGGATATTGCAAAATTAACTAATTCAATCGCTGTAAAAGATCAGGACACTATAATTAAAACCGAATCTAAGGCACAGGGAGAGGCTTTAGCTAGTGGTCAGGAGTTTGACGATACAAAACTAAAAGAAGCTATTAAAGAGCGTGAGAGATTGATTATAGAGGGTATAGAACGTACAGCTCAGTTTACAAAAGACGCAGAAACTAGAAAACTAGATGAGCGTTTTAGAATTGAACGTGAAAAAATACAGGATCAGTACACAAAACTTTTGGCACAAGATCATTTAAAGGCAAGTGAAAAGAAAAAAATAGAGGAAAATTTAGCAGAGGAATTAGATATTATTAATCAGGCAGAAGTAATCGCAAAACAATCGCTTGGCAAGACTATAACTGCAATTGATACTAGAACAAATCTAAATATTATACAGGCTCAGAAAACTACGCAAGAGAAATTATTTCAAATACAAAACGTAGCACAGCAACGTATAGATGGCATATTTAAAAGACGTGAAAAGGAATACAAATTAAGTCTTTTAAAATCGGCTATAGATACTGAGGATATAAGCGACGATATGTTAGCGTATGAAATTACAAACCTTGAAAAGAAAATAGAGGAATATAAAAAAGCAGGTTTAGACATTTTAGATCTAGAATTACAATTAGCAGAAAAACAAAGAACGCAAACAGATAATACAGCTGATCAATTAGCTGATGACTTGAAAAAACGTACAGACGAACAAATCGCAGTCGTAACTGCAATGACTGATATATTTACAACTTTGGCAGATAAAAGAATCGCAAAGATTGATGAAGAAATTAATAAGTCAAAACAACGTTATGATAATTACGTAGAATTAGCTAAAAATGGTAACATAACAGCTAAAGAAAGCATGGCTGAGGAAGCTCGTTTAATTGCAGAGCAAAACAGATTAAAAGAAAAGGAGGAACGTAGAAAACAACGTATTCAATTGGCAAGTACCGTACTGCAAACATACCTGACAAATTCAGCAGATCCTGACGTTAAAAATCCGTTAGCTAAGACTATAACAGATACCGTACTATTAACCGAATTTATTAAAAATTTACCTGCGTTTTTTGATGGTACTGAGGACACAGGATCTAATGGTAAAGGAGTCGATGGTAAAGGTGGATTCAATGCTATTTTGCACCCTAACGAACGTGTAATGACTAAAAAACAAAATGCGTTAGTTGGCGATATGTCAAATGAAGATCTTAGTCAATTGGCTTATAATTATCAAAATGGAATGATCAGTAATTTTGGCGAGGGTGCTGTATCAATTGCAGGAGCTTGGCAAAGTGAAATAATCGTTGCAAAATTAGATAGTTTAGAGAAAACTCTAAAAAATAAACCTGAGACAAATATTCAAATTGAGGAAATTGTTGGTGGTGTTATGGCATTATCTAGAGAAACTAAAAGAGGTAATAGTAAAATTTATAATAGATATAGAGTAGAATAAGGTAATATGAGGCACTTTTTAAATAATATAGAGATTTCACCTAGAAACGTTCTAGAAATTGGCTTAAACACAGATTTTAGTGGTAATCCTGAGATACTAAGTATTGATGTCGATAAAATAAAACTACCTAGAGAGGCAAAACAGATCATAGAGGATCATATTGCAAGTCAAGGTGTTTTTGAGGGTATACCATACCAAATAATTACAGATAGTGGTATAACGTTAGATTATTACGTTGACCTAACTGAACAAGCTGTTTATGGTACGTACGAAATTGAAGTAAAAATAAAAAAGCGTCAAGGTATTGATCTATTTTTTGAAAACGCAGATGGTTTATCATTTGAATTAATGAATAAAAAAGGAGTTAATTTTAACTATATAGATTGTCCTTACTTAATTATACCTGAAAATCAGGCAGAAATGGGTTTAAATATAGCAATATCTTTATTTGTCATGACAAAAGAGGGTATAGCGTCTATTAGAGACCTATCTACTGCGGTAACTAACCTTATTGAAGCTACAACGCCAAATATTGGTATACCACCTGCACCCCCTTTAGGCGAGATTATATCGGTTGTGATCAGGACTCTCGCCCAATTAGCCTACACAATAGCAATTTTAGTCGCTATTATTAAGTTAGGTCAACAAATGTTTGAACTTATATTCCCAAAAATTAGATATTATAAAGGAACTCAGCTAAAAGAATTAATACAAAAAGGTTGTCAATATTTAGGTTTTACTTTACAAAGTAATTTATTAAATGGATTAACTAATTTGACAATATTACCTGTCCCTTTAATTAAAGAAAAAGACTCCGTTACTGACTTTATACAAAATGATTTAAATTTTAGTTTTACAAAAGGATATTTAACGTCTCAGGACACTATAAGCACCTTAGGTGGCTTGATCAAAGCTGTCGAGACTATGTTTAACGCTCGTACAAAAGTATATCAGGGAAAAGTAGAGATCGAACGTCGTGATTTTTGGCAATTATTGACTACAAATACTCTCGTTCCTGCGTTAAATGATCAGGATAAAAGATCTAATAACTATACTTTAAATACAAATGAAGCGTGGAAAAGAACTTACGTACATTATCAGGTAGATTATTCTGACTTTCATACCGTTGATTTTTTTGATCCAACAGACGCAGAATATAGTTGTGAGCCTGTTAACGTTGTTAACGCTGATTTAGTTACAATTAAAGGCTTAAATGATGTCAATATACCTTTTGCCTTAGGAGTGCGTAAAAACAACCTTAATTGGCTTGAAAACTTTGCAAAAGGATTTTTTCAAACTTTGGATAATATAGCTAATATTTTTGGTGGTAATTCTAATTTAGCAAATACTATACAAAACAGAATCGGTGTAACGCAAATAGGTCAGCAATATTATTCAGTAACAAAATTGCTTTGGGCTGTCAATGGTAAACAGACTGCAAACTATGTATCGCAACTGAGAGCGTCGAAGATATATGCTGATTATCACGCTATTAATGAGATCCAAGTAAATGGCTACAAAATATTTTCTGACGTTCCAATTAGAATAACGTCGCAAGAATTTGTAAATTTGTTAGATAATAACTATGCAAATATTGATGGTTTAATGTGTGAAATATTGTCAATCAACTATATAGACGAACAAAGTCAGGCAATAATTAGCTATAAAGAGCCTTTTGATTACGCAAGTGGTAAAGTAACAACAATAGAAATAAATGGCTGATAAAATAGATTTTAACGAGACAAATAAACAGATTGGTTTATTACAAAAACAGCTTGATCAATTAATGAAAAAACAGGATCAGGCTTTTGCTAATATGACGCCTGAACAATATGAAGCTGTAAAAGAACATCACAGCGACGCTCATGCTATGATCCGTAAATTAAAAAATGGAGATTATAATAGTTTAGAAACGCTTATAAATAAATATAATAAACCGAAAATTTAGACTATGCCATTAATTTTAAATCAAATAGAATTTAGAAATCCAACTACAGGTGTATGGGAAAATTCGTTGCGTAATAATGCAGGGGATTTTATGGATATATTATTCCAATTTTCTAGTGCTGTTAGGTTAACTAGCATAGATAATCCGTTGAGTTTTGATCCAACTATTCAGGAAGTTACATCGTCAAGTGTTAGTTGGCTAGAGGAAGGATTTAGAGTTACTGATACAATTTTAGTTAGATTATATACGCAGAATCAGGCTACAGGTAGTTGGTCAGTTACGAGTACGGTGTATTCGAGTATAACGTATGTTGACGATACTAAAATGAATTTTAACAGCTTACCATTTTTTTACTCGTTATCAGGAGATCCACAAATAATGGTCTTTTTAGCTGTAGGACAAGCAGGATCGACTATATCTAGACCTCGTGCTGATATTACGTTGAATATCAATATGTGTTTAAACTCACAAACAGGTAATCAGGGTAGTTTAATTGATGGAGAGTCGACTAGAATCTATTTTGACAACGTTCATAATTTAAGTGTTAATCAGCTTGAAGTTGGCACAAAAGTAGGTAATCAAAGCGGTCAATTTTTAAATAGTGCTTTTATTACTAGAAAGTCAAATGACGCAGATGGCTTTTTGACATATACCATGAGAGTTACTATGGTACAAATGGGTGTATATAATCAAGAATGGTTTGCTCTAGATGACTGCCTTAAATTTTTCTGTAAATTACAACAGGCAAGTTTACCCTTAGAGACGTCAGGATTAGCTGAATTAGTAATTGATCAAGAAGCAAATACAGGTTGGTTTAATACAGCAAATAATATATCGATACCTGAGCTACCTAGTGAAATAGTTAGTGGCATAACAACTGAGGTGGATTACGCACAACCATCGACTCATGAATTTACGTTTAAGTGTGCTGATATAAATACAGCAGGTTTTGGAGCTTGTTACATACCAACTGATGACGCATATTATCGCAATGTTGTGTATTCTCAAATGAGTTTGTCAATGATTTTGAAAACAACGCCTTTGGCTGTTGGATTGCCACAAGCTCCTACTGAGCAAAACCCTGATGGTGCTGATTATACAATACAAATTAACTCTATTACTAGCGTTGGTCAAGATCATACCGTAAACTTTACGTTCACACCAAATTTACAATTCCCTAATTTTATGGAAAATAGGGAATCAGGAGATCGTTTGTTTTATATATGGGTGCGATCAATGAATAAAAATTTACTCGTATATGCTGATCAGTTAACTAAAGTTTTACCTATTGGTGGTCCAATATCAATGGTTAACGATTATGGCTTTTTTGATCATGCTGAAAACATAGATACTACAAACGAAAATAAAATTGGTTTTGTATGTGATACTGAGGACGACGTAGGGTATTTTGGCAAGTTTGCTCTAGAACGTAATGGAGATTATGCAGGATTACGTGTTAAAGTACAAGCGTATAATTCAGCAACCGACGAAGATTTTGAGCTTAGAGATACTTATATCAGCTTTGCAGGTGTACAGACGTCTAATTTGGGCGAATTATTATTAAATGAGACAATACCACTAGAAAACACTTTGCCGACGACTAGCGTCAAGAGAGAGGGCAAATTGATCAATCTTAATACAGCAGGATCAGGACAAAACGAATATTTGGTATCTATTTACTATCCTTTTTTACTTAATTGGAAATATTGGTTGCCTTTATTACAGGCAAGTGTTGATTTTTATCCTACGCAAAACAATAATTGGGAGCAATACGATAATGTCGCAAATTGGGAGATCAGGTTAAGGTTAGAATTAGAGAAAGATGGTTTAGTATTTTTTCACAATAACACTATTGCTGTTAATCCGTACGACGCTAATGATAGTATTCAATCAGTTATAACTATGATTAGAGACATTGATGGTACTATAGTTGACGTAATTCCTGATGGAGAATTAATGCGTATTGTATCGACACACACACGTACAGATGGTAGTAATTGGGATCCTACTTTTACATGGGGTATGATTACTATAGAGCCAAAAGAGGCAGAGCAAAGATTTATTTGTTCTAGTATTGTAGATTATGATAATAACGCAATGAATCCTTTGACACCGATCGCAGGATTAACAATTAATATAACATATCCACAGGGCAACGTTGCTCGTATGGAATGTTTTTTTGATAGTGCAAAGATAAATATAATAAATGGTGTAAAAATAACAGGTAAGATTTGTGAGGGTTGTCTAGCGTTAGAAACTGAAAACAAAATAACTACAGATGGCACAGATAAAATAACAACGAATGATATTAATAAAATAAAAGCATAAAAAATGGGTTTAAAAATAAATGAATATGCCTTAGAGAGACTCGTCTTTGGCGACGACGATTACTATGATATAGATTACTTTGATGGTAACACGTATCAGACAGCAAAGATCAAAGGATCAGTAATAAAAGCAGGAATTTCGTCAGGAATATCTAGTACAAATATTTATAATTCAAATGGTCAACTAGACGATCAGCGTACTATTGATGGTAATTCAAAAGAATTATCTATAAATAATTTAATTAAATTTTTAGTAGAATCTACGTCGAACAATAAAGACAATGTAATATTTAGCGTCAACGCAAGTCCTGAAAATCCTTTTAATGCTTTTATCATAAAAGACAATGCTACAGGAGACGAAATGTTCGCAGTAAAACGTGGCGAAGTTTGGATCAATGGATTATATAAATTACCAAATAATACAGGTAATGCAGGAGAGTATTTACGTACTGATGGTAATGGTGTTTCAGCTTGGGAGCCTTTGCCAAGTGGCACAAGTATTTATGACGCTGATGGAACTATTATACCAAATGCAAATAATTCACGTGATGTAAACATGGATGGTAACGACATACTATGGGCTAAGATACGTCATGAACACCATTTGCATACTAATAAATGGAATGAGGGTAATTTCTATAAATTTCTTATTTCAGTATTTGAGGCAGGAAATAGTCCTAAAGGTGGTAGATTATTTGCAGTCGCAGATGAAAAAGAGGAAAATAATTATCAGGATTATTTTGCTGTATATAGTAGTGGCGTTAAAATAATGGATCAATATTTTTTACCAAGTAACGCACCACAAATTGGTCAAATTATACAGGCAGATAGTCTTAATTCTTCAACTTGGGTAGATCCTCCAACTTCGTCAGGAGGTGGTAAATATTCCTATGCAGGAACGTTTATTAACGTGGGACAAACAGGAGCCTCAGCTAGTATATTAGGTGGAGATACAGCAGATTTTGGTACAGCTAAGTCGTCAGTAGGAGATCATATTGGTTTTATTATGGCACCTGTAGATCTAAGATTATATAGTATTGGATTTCAATGGGCGTCAAAGGACGTTATAAGTTCGGCAGCAGGAACTAATAAAATTATTTCGTTTGTTGTTAGCGTTATGGATAAAAATCTTAATCCTATGGATCCAAATAATTGGTCAACTTATTATACAGCACAGACGCAACTACAAACTGACTTACCAAACGCACAATGGCCGGGTTTCTTAGAGTTGGTAAGTACGGATCTATCTGTTAATGCAGGTCAATTAATTGCTATTACTTTAATATCAAATAAGCAATTTTCTAACGCAAGTGAGGAGGCAAATATTACTTTAACTTTTGATCCTAAATAAAAAAAACTATGGCAACAGGAGGTACAGAAAATGAATACGTAGACGATCAAAAACAGGATCCAAATAGCGACAATGGTACGCCAAATAACAATCCTAAAACTGATCAATGTTGCTGTATAGAAATAAAGCTATATAATTTAGCGTCTCAAAAAACAGAAATATATGCTTTAACACCTGAGGGTACTACGTTTAATAACAAATGCGTTTGGGGTTTTGTTAGTGATCAAGGACAACAATATTATCTATGGTTTGACAATAGTTCAAGCACGTGGAATTTAAGTTATGGTGTAAATGACTTTGTTAATTTAGTTTGGTCATACGTTGATGAGAGCGATTGTCCTGAATATCCTAATTTAAATCAGGGTGCTTTAGAGACTGACTTAGATTTTAGAAGTATAAGAATAAACCTTTGTGCTACAATTTGCCCTTGTTTAAGAATTAGTATTGTAGATGGCGATTTGATATTTGACGAAAGTATTTTATCTACGTCAATGTATAATAACAGACCTCTTTATACTTTTCAATGGCAAGGATTTACTTACTACTTATATTTTGCAGGTGGGAATTGGAGATTAAGCATAGGATCTATTGGTAATCAAACCATAATGAGCTTAAAAACTATAGATGGTTGCCCTCAGGACGAGCTTACGCCAACTACGTGGGCAGGTCAATATGATAGCATGAATACTGAGATAGGTAATTGTTTAACACCTACACCATGTGAGCCTTTTCAAGAGCGTGTAGAAAAAACGTACGAAAGTATAAAGCTACCTAACATATTTACAGAGGAACAAAGAGATCCAACGTTTAAATGCTGTGAGACTTTAATGGTATTAGCAGATCCAAACAGCACAGATACATGGAGAAACGATGTTACGTCTGCGTGGATCAAATTAAGTGATCCTAGTGATCAGGTTACTATAACGCTCACAAAAAACGGACAGCCTACAATATACCCTGTAAACATAGAAACGTTCCCTAAAGAGCCTAATGCACGTTATAGGACTATCTATTGGCGTGATGTTTTAACTACAGATGGAGAGGGTTGTTATAAAATAAACATAGACTTTACTATCGGTGGTATGACAGGATCGTACGAGTGGGGTACTTATGATCTTAAATTTTATACAATTGATCGTGCTTTAAATACAGCACGTATAAGAGTCTATTTAAACCAAAACCAACAAATAGAGGATATTAACTTTACTGACGCTATGGTTGAGGACACAATACGTTTTTATGGGTTTATAGGCAATAGACAACCTAACATGGAATTAGATAATTTAATATATCAAAATCGTGTTATGAGGTCAGTAGTACGTGAGAATTTAGATACTTACGAAATTTTAACTGATCCATATACTGATGACGTATTACGTAAATTAACTGATTTATATTTACTAAGCGAAAATGAAATGTTTATTAGTGATTATAATTCGTTTAATAATAGTTATCGTATACAGGATTTGCCTGTCATCGTACAAGACTCGCCTGAGATAGATTATCTAGATCAATATCAACGCAAGGCTACTTTGACCTGTATAGTAGGAGATAAGATTAAAAATAAAAGATCTTATTACTAATGAATAAAAAAAGGAGTATTAAAAAAATTAAAAATGGCAAATGAAAGAAAGTTATTTATTGGAGGCAGGAACTATAATCAGCTTCCTTATGGGTATAATAGGGTTTTTTATTGTAAGACTCTTAAACGACGTTAAGCGTGTGATACAAGATACAGGTAAAAATAAAGGACGTATTGAGTTAGTTGCAAGGCAACAGGAAAACGATATAAAAAGAATTGAAGAACGTACACAACTAGAGTTAGAGAATCTAACTAAAAACGTTTCTTTACTAACCGAAAACGTTAATGCACTTTGCACAATGTTGGCACAAAAAGGGATCCAAAAATGAGAAAAGTATTCGCATATTTACGTAAGTTAATTGAATCTAGATCAAAAGAATCTAGCAAAAGATTTATGGCTTTGATGACAATGATATTAATATATTACGCTGTTTTAAGGTATACAACTGAGGACAATATTCAGCTAGTTTTGGTTGAATTATTAGGCTTTATTTTGGTGCTAAGTGGCGTAGCTGTATACGAAAATATTAAGAGAAATCGTTAATAGCGTATTTCGTAAATAAGGTCGCTTTTAGGCGATTTAAGAGACTTTGGTATGACTATGGATATAGTATATCAAAAAAAATAGTTAGGGTAAACGTTTGATAATGAGCAAGTTACAAGTAGTATTTCGATTAGTTTTTTTTATGGCATTTGCTGTATTTTTGGTTAGTTGTAGTCCTACAAAACGTTTTGCTAGACTCGTAAAAAAATACCCTCATGTCTTGCGTTTAGACACTATAAAACAAATTGATACTATTCGTGTAAATGTCCCTGTCGTTTCGGTAGATACAATTTTTGAAACTCAAAATTTTATAGAAAAACTACAGGACACGATCTACGTAGAAAAGGAGCGATTAAAAATAAAAATGTTTAAAGTCAGAGACTCTATATTCTTAGAGGGAAAATGTGATACGATCTACGTAGATAAAATAATAGAACGTAAAGTACCTGTAAAATATTACGTCGATAAAACAAACGAAAAAAACTTTTGGTATTATTTAAAGAACGTGGGATTAATATTATTGATCCTGATTATCGTTCACTATGTTTTACAATTTTTAAAATTATTTAATGACAAACGTTAAAAAATATACAAATAAACAATTATTAGACAAGGTCAAAAGTTTAGACAGCTTTAAGAAAATACCAAAGGGACGTTGGATTATAGGCGTTAGATCAAACGAGGACGCTTCAAATAAATATGATGACAAATTCTATGAATTTGAAAAAACTAAGTTTATACGTGTTCTAACAGGCACAACAAACGCAGGTGCAGGAATACTCAAAGGTGGTTTTAGAAAATATAATAAAAAAGGTACAGCGATTTTAAAAGCTGATGAGTGGTATTATGATGTTTGGCAATGGGGTTTTCACAGAGGCAAGATGACAGCTTTAAGACAAATAGGATCTAAAGTAAAAATATTTCGTGATGGTAATCTGAATGGTAAAGCTGAGGAAATTGGAGAAATGACTCGTGGTTGGTATGGTATTAATTATCACACTAATACCTATGATTTTAGTTTACGTAATTTAAAAATAGTTAAGCTGTTTATTAATAATTGGTCAGCAGGTTGTCAAGTTATTAATGACAGGAAAAAATATCTAGATCAAATGAATTGGTATAGAGACGCTTATTTACAGGAACGACAAGAATTTGTAACGTATGTATTAATAAATGAGTTTGACGCCTGATGTTTTCATGATTTGAGTTTTAGTTTTTTTTAGTAGTTCATGGTGTTGGACTCAGGATCAGGGTGTGGTTTCGGCTATGCCCTTTTCCGTTTAACAAACGTTCAACAAAATATTTTTTTGTTAAAACTTGTTTAATACAAATTAATTTTATATGTTTGTCTCATTCTTTTAAAACATAACAAAATGAAACAAATCGAAACCGAATACAAAACGTATTCACAGCAAACACGAAAACAAATTAAAAATTTATGTCCTACAGCGATTAGATCTGTTAAAATAGGTACAGACTACGTGATCAAAGACAAAGACAATAAAACACTTTGCACGTGGCACAAAAGATTTCTAAAAACAGGATTAATCGTAATACATAAATCATGAAACTATTTAGACTATTCAGAAAAAAGCGAAAGCCTCAGACGTGGAGACATGAGTTTAATAATATGTTGACGTTAAAAGATTTTCAAAGTATTTACTACTATGAGAATGAATACAAAACAAATCCTCTCGTTATACGATCTTCGTTCAATAGAGAGCTATACTATAGATTTTTAAAAATTCGCAGATCATGAAATTAGAGTTTGAATTATATTTTAGTCGTGCTGAGGATCTCTCGTTGACTATAGATAAAATAAAAGAGATGATTAGTAAGGGAATCATGGAGCATAACGGACGTAAATATCGTTACAGAGTATTATTAGCTGAGGCACCAAATATGCGTTACGACATTATAGATGGCAAAAGATATATGATTATACCTAGTAAAATGAATAATCAATGAATTTTGAAAAAGCTGAGGATCGTAAAAGAGAATATGACGTAATAAAAAAAATAGCAGGATCAAATGAGATCAAAAAGCTAGAACGTTCGTCTCTAGATTATGAGATCGTAGGAAAAGCGTTTATAGAAATTAAATGCTATAATATTAATCATGATCAGTATACGCACACTATGGTTAGTATACAAAAGCTAGTAAAAATGCAATTAATGTCTAAGAGGCTCCCTACGTTCTTATTTATTCAATTTAATGATCTACTAAGATATATTAATGTTAACGACATTGAGGGCAAATTAAGACGCTCAGGACGTAAGCCACGTAAAGGATCAACAAACGATATTGAATTTATTGGTTACGTTTGTATAAAAAAATTTAAAACCTTTAATAAAAACATAACACCATGAAAAAAGAAACTTATTACTTTTCACACGATTACTCGTGTATTAATGATCCAAAAATACAAGCCTTAGTCGGCAAGTATGGAGCCAAAGGATATGGAATATTTTGGCGTATAGTTGAAATGCTACACGAGGATCCTGAACATAAAATTTATTTAAAGCCTTATATATTTGAAGCTATTTGTTCGTTGTTTAAAGAGGACGTAAAAGAGATCAAATCAATTATAGACTACAGCGTTAACGTTTGTGAGTTATTTCAAAAAGAGGACGATTATATCTTTAGTCAACGTGTATTAGATAATTTAGCGAAAAGAGATAAAATCAAAGAGGCTAGATCTAAGGCAGGAAAAAAATCAGCTATAGCAAGAGCAAAGCAAAAAACAACAATTGTTAAACAAAGCGTAACAAAGGAAAGTAAAATAAAAGAAAGTAAATTAAAAGAAACTATTAACTATAAAGAATTATTAGTCTATTTTAATTCTATTTTCAAAAAGAATAATCGTGTTTTCAATGAGTCTATAAAGTCAAAGTATCGTTCTCGTTTAAAAGAGGGATATAGTGTTTTCGATATACGCAAAGCAATGAATAAAGCTAGTAAAGATCAATTTCATGCTGACAGCTCGTATAAATATTGCACGTTAGAATATTTTAGTCGTAGTAACACTATAGACAAATACGGATTTGACGCTAGTAAACAAAAATACATTCCAACTAAGTAATATAATAAAAAAACATAACAAATGCAAAACGATATTTTTAAACGCAGTTTAGGACTTATACTAAATGCAAATATAAATGAACAAAAATCTTGGCTACCAAATTTAGAAGCCGAATACTATGATACTAAATTTACTAAGGCTGTCTATGACGCCTTAACTGATATTATCAATAGTAATACCAAAGCAGATATTTTAAACGTAGTACATTGGCTAAGACGTACTGAGAGACTTGGAGATAATTACGTTTACGAAATTAGTGCGTTAACATCGCAACTATCAATTACTGACATGATGAATCCTGCAGGTATAATAAACGAGTGTTATTTTCAATATTCCGTTCGTGCGTGTCACGTAATTATACAAAATTGTAATAAGGAATTAATGTCGCAAAATCCATCTAGTCAACGTGTATTATCTCATTTTGAAAAGGGAATAGAACTTTTAAGCGACTCTAAAAAAGTTAGTAGCGACAAAAACGTTGATAGTATAAACAAAGTTTTAGAGAAACATGATCAAGCTAAAAAAGGAATATCTATTGGTTTAGATCTTGGTTGGAAAAATTTAAAAAAATATATCGTTTTAGAGGACGATGATGTTATGATTGTTGGGGGACGTCCTGCAATGGGTAAAACAGCTTGGGCAATATCTTTAATTAGAAACCTAGTTTTCAATCAAAATAAAAACGTTATATTGTTTAGCCTTGAAATGTCAAAGGAGCGTATTATAAGACGTATAATATCTTTGATCTTAGATATTGACTCAAATAAAATTAAGTTTGGAGAATGTAACGAGGTAGAAATAAGTCGTATTAATGATATTAAAGAGGATCCTGTTTGGGATAATTTGCACGTCTTTGATGGATCACATAGAGTTAAAGATATATCGGCAGAAGTATTAAGACTAAAAGGACAAAAAGATATTGACGTAATCGTTATAGATTATTTACAAAAGATTATGCCTGAAAAATCAGACTCTCGTTATCATGAAGTAACACGAATAAGCAATAGTATTAAGCGTTTAGTTATGTCAACTAGAATACCATGTATAGCGTTAGCACAACTTAATAGAGACGCAGGACGTTCAGGTAAAAGACCTAGTTTACCTGATCTAAAAGAATCAGGAGAGATCGAGCAAGACGCTAGTATCGTTTCATTTTTGCACCGACCTGAATACTATGGAGACGAAACTGACGCAGATGGAAACAGCATGATTAATATAGGAGAGTTTATAACAGCAAAAAATCGTGATGGAGAGATAGGCATAACAGAAATGAAAGTAAATTTAGCTACGTCTCAATGGAATGATTTTGATCGTGTCGTTCCGACATATACGTCAGACTACGATAATAATTTTTAATATGGAAAATCAGGGCAGAAGTAAAAAACAATTACGTGGCAATTACATTAGTGCGTTTGTTAGTTTTCTAGGTATTATTATAACTTTGATTTTAATATATTTTTTAAAGTGAAAAAACTACGTGCAAAGAAGTGTAGACAATGTAAAGAGAAATTCGTTCCTAGAACGTCTTTGCAGGTAGTTTGTTGCGTTAGCTGTTCAATAGCATACAGCAAAGAGCAGGACAAAAAAAAGTCTCTTAAAGAGGCTAGAATTAAAAAAAAACAAGGGCATGAGGCTTTGATGACGCATAGCGATTGGAAACAAAAGCTACAAAAGATCTTTAATACGTATATCCGTATGCGTGATATTAATAAAGGGTGTATCAGCTGTCATACTCCTTTAACAAATAGAAAATTTGACGCAGGACATTATTATCCGACTACCTATGAGGCAATAAGATTTGAGGAAACAAACGTGCATGGGCAATGCGTTCCATGTAATCGAAATAAACATGGTAATTTACATGAATATAAAAAAAATATAACTAACAGGATCAGCGTTGATCAATTACAATGGTTAGAGGATAATAGACATAATCGATTAAAATTGACAATTCCTGAGATAAAAGAAATGATTTTAACGTATAAAGAAAAAATAAAACAATTAAAAAAAACCTACTAAAATACAAAAATTTTTTTTATGATAAAAATCGAAAAATTAAATTATGATCTTTACCTGTCTAAAAATAGTATTGATCTGTTTAATTATTTTGACGTTGACGATCTACATGGGTTACAAAGATCTGACTGCGTTAATCATAAAGATACTAGGTACAATTGTTTTATTGCAGGTCTTTGCAATAGCTGTCCTATCAATCCTGATCGTTATTTTGTGTTTATTAATTTACGCAAGTCTTATGATCCTATACAATTTTGTACGTTGGTTATGCACGAGTTTACTCACTTAGGCTTTAGGTTGTATAACTATGATCTAGATACTGAGGAAAAAATAATAACGTTTGCTGAAAATGAAACTAATAATTTTTTAAAAAATAAATTTTATGAATGAAATAATCGACGAAATAAAAGATATTGTATCGTGGTATAAAGATTTACCGATTGATTATACAGGCATAACAGAGTTAATGTATCAAAGAATACAGCTCGTAACACTTATGTCGTACTACAGCTCTGAATTAGGCAACTATCGTATACAATGGAAAAACTGCGAGGCTGAAACTGAAAGCGTAAGACGATCTATTGTAAAGGAACGTTTAGACTCAGGAGAGCCACTAAGCAAAGCTCAGGCTTATGGTAAGTTTTATTCTATAGATCAGTACGTCGCAGAAAAAAGATTTGATGGTGCGTTTAATCAAATGAAGTTTTTTTACGATAGTACAAATTCAATCATAGACGCTATGAATCAGCATATTAGCAACTTAAAACGTGAGCAGGATCAAATAAAAATCGCATAAAAGCAAAAATAAATTAAATTTATAGTTGTATATTAATTTAATTTGTATATATTTGTACCGAACAATAAAACATAACAAAATGAACAATTCAATCGCAACAACAATTTTACAGCAATTAGGGGGAAACCGATTTGCAGTAATGACAGGATCTAAAAATTTTATCGCAGGAAAAAATAGCCTAAGCATGAAATTATCTAGAAACAGCTCAAAATCAAATTATTTACGTATAACCTTAAACGGAAAAGATCTTTACGATCTAGAATTTATATCAATTCGTGGAGCTAATATGACTACAAAACACGAATATAATGATATATACAACGATCAACTCGTAAGTATTTTTGAATCTACTACAGGATTATATACTACACTTTAATTTTAATTTTAATTTAATAAACATGACAAAAGCAGAAAAGCAGATCTCGTCTGTATTTAAAACGTTAAATGATATTAACGTAAACGAGAAAACAGAAAAAAAAGGAAATCTAACTTATTTAAGTTGGGCATGGGCATGGAGTGAAACCAAAAAGAAATATCCTGACGTATCTCGTAAAGTATACGAAACCGAAACAGGAATGAATTATTTTAACGATGGACGTACAGCATGGGTAAAAGTTGGAGTTACGATCAATGGAATAGAACACGTTGACTATTTGCCGATCATGGATTTTCGTAATAAGTCTATAACAGCCGACAAAGTTACATCGTTTGACGTAAATAAAGCGATACAGCGTTCGACTACAAAAGCGTTAGCACTACATGGACTTGGCTTATATATTTACGCAGGAGAGGATCTCCCTGAAAGCTATGAGGCACCACAACCTAAAAAAGAATCTTTGCCAAAACTAGATATGGCTAGATTTGAGGGAGCGTTAAACTCTATTAAGCAAGGAAAGTATACTAAAGAAAAGCTCGTAGAGACATTTTCGTTAAGTAAAATGCAACTGACTAAAGTCGATGACATCGTTAAGAAATTAGAAACCCTAAAAAATGCAAAAAATGGAGATACCAAAAAGTAATTTAATAGTACGTTGCTCGTCTCTGCATAAAATCATGGGACGTGGCAGATCAAAAGAATCCGTACTAAGTGAGACAGCAAAGACTTATATACATGAAATCGCAAAAGAGCAATTTTATGGCATAGAGACAAAGTTAACAGGAAAGTTTTTAGACAAAGGAATACGTAACGAGGACATAGGAATCGAAATGATCAATCAAAATCGTTTTAGGACTTATAAGAAAAATCAAGATCGTATAACTACAGATTGGCTAACAGGCGAATGTGATATAAATGCTGAGGACTCAATTATAGACGTAAAATGTAGTTGGTCGTTTGATAGTTTTCCTGCGTTTGATATTGAAGCCGAAAAAATGATGAAAAAATCAGGATATGATTGGCAACTTCGTGGATATATGTATTTATATGACAAACCAAAAGCTGAGGTTGTTTGGTGCATGACTTCAACTCCTGATGATCTATTATCTCCGTATGATGACAAAAGCGTTCACAAAGTTGATCATATTGACGTAGATCTCAGACTTACTAGCGTACCTATTGTTCGTGATCTAAAATTAGAGGATCAAATGTTAGAACAATATAAACACGCCAACGAATATTATCAAAAATGTATTTCTGAATTAAAAAATAAAAACAAATGAAAAATGAAATATTAGAGCAAATAGAATTATTCAACGATGGCTGTATAACGCCTTATCAATTAGTTAAATCAATAAAACAAATAATCAATAAAAATCAATAAAATGGAAGTAACAGGTAAAGTGGTTATGATTACCGAGAAAAATCAAATCAGCGAAAAATTCGCTAAACGTGAAATCGTTATTGAAACCTCTGAGGATTATCCTCAAATGCTTAATATACAATTCGTACAGGACAAATGCGAGTCGTTAGATGGATTTATGGAGGGCGAAGATGTTAAGATCGGAATCAATCTTAGAGGACGTGCATGGACGTCTCCTAGTGGCGAAGTAAAGTATTTTAATACAATACAAGGTTGGTACATAGAACAGGCTAACGAATTAGCTGAGGATCCTACAATAAAAAAAGAATATGAACAGGTAACTAAATCGCATATCGAAAGCGATGACGTGCCATTTTAAAACTTACTTATGGCAACTGAAAAAATAAAAGCTGATCAATTAGAACACCTCGTACGTGATTGTAGATCTATAATTAAAGACTACATGAAAAAAAAGGATTTGTCCGTACATGGATTTGCTGTATTGACGCAAGTACACCCTAACCAAATGTATCTGTTTTTAAATGGAGATCGTGGTTTAAACTTGACTACAATGCAAAAAATCGGAAAAATCGTAGCAAAAGATTAACCATGTAACTAACTATAAATTAGGCAGATAGAAATATTTGCCTTTTTTTTTGATCTTTTTTCTTGTATATATAAATTAAATTTGTATCTTTACATCGTAGAACAAATAAAAACATAACAAATGAAAAATTTTATTATTATTGATCGAAGCCAAAAAGATAGTATCTCTTTTGTTTCAAACGTTTTCAAAATTTCAGGATTTTCAATTCCTCAAATTAGTAAGGATCCTAAAGACGCAAAGTCGTTCAGCTCTAGATGTAAAGCTCAAAGTTTTCTAGATCAGATCATAGATCCAAATAAAAATTTCTTTATAATCTAAAACATAACAAAAATGCAAAATTTCAAACAATCTCGAAAAGTTGGAGTCGCAGGTGGCTTCATAAATCAAATGATGGGTAACAACAAAACCTATCCGATCGTAGGTCAGGGAGCTACAGAACTCATGTACTCTGATCGTAATGCGTGGGAAGTCATAGACACCTCTGAGGATCATTCTCGTTGTACAATTCAAGCCTATGATCCTGAGCGTATAGACAAACAAGGAATGTCAGAATCTCAGACGTACAAATACGAAAAGTTAACTGAGGAAAAAAGAAATCTCGTTTGGAGATCAAAAAAAGGGGGTTGTTGGTGCGTCCATACAAAAGAAGTTAGGATCATACCAAAAATTCGTAAAGAGCTAGAACAATTAAACTATTGGAGCTATGAAGCTATGATCGTTAAGTATGGAAAAGACGTTGCTGATCATGTATTCAGAAAAGATGACAAAGATGGTACGTATTACGATGGACTTAGACTCGTAGATGGAATTACGAAAGTTTATGATAATTATACGCCTATTTCAATCATATTTGGAATCAAAGAAAAATACTACGATTTTAGTTTTTAGATCGTAATATAAAATACTATTTTCGTCCCATGACTAGACCAACGTGGGACGAAATGATGTCGTATCTCGAACAACAAAAGACCTGTATTGTTTATGGCGATTGTTGGACGATTAGCAATTTACATTCGTATTTAGAAAAGTATAAAAATATGATTAGTGGTCATGATCCAAAAGATCGTGGTACAAATCTACATTGTCTTAGACTTAAATCTTCGCTACATAGAACGTACATTAGTTTTCAAAATGGCAATACAAAGCCGATAGCCTCTGACAATTAGATCGTTAATTGTTTTCGTACGTCAATAAAATTAATTATATTTGTTTCGTTATGTTTTATATGATCAGGGGACGCTGATGCTAAAGTTGAGGTATGTCTCCTGATCATTAATTCTAAGGCATGATAATTTGTAAAACATATAACAACACCAAGAACAACAAATAACGTCTAAAATGGATCAAAAAACGCCTAAGTGGTGGCATAAGTTACTTGCGATACCTAGTATCGTTGGTTTATTCTTTATTTTTATATTGGATCGCTTATGTTATGTACTTTTACCTTTTGCTGATCATAAAAGTTTTAAAACGTGGCTTATTACTGAAAGTAGTTTAAAGCTATCGCTAGTACGTATAACAATTGTTATCTTATTAGTGTTTGTTTTAAAACTTATTTTTTAATGGCAAAAGCTAAAAACCCAAAATTAGAGATACATTGGCTAGAGATTGACGTAATTAAAAGTGCTGATTATAATCCACGAAAAATTACGCCAAAGAAAAAAAAGGAACTAAGAGACTCAATAGAAAAATTTGGTCTTAGAGATCCTTTAAAAGTCAATCAGCACCCTGATCGAAAAAATGTTTTGATCTCAGGACACCAAAGGCTAAAGATCTGTAAAGATCTAGGTATGACAAAAGTACCTGTAACGTATGAGAAACTTACGTTAGCTAAAGAAAAGGAGATGAATCTCCGTTGGAACAAAAATGGTGGAGAGTTTGATTTTGCATTAGTTAACGACGTCGCAGATCGTGAGATCCTTTTAGATATTGGTTTCGCCTCGTCAGATCTAGACAAAGTGTTAACTGAATTTGAGGAAAAATTTGAGGACATTGATACAGATGATCCTGTATATCCTATCGCACAAAAATTTAATGAGAAATACGATTATATAATGATCGCTACACGTACAGAAATGGACTTTACGTGGTTAAGCAATATATTAGAGATCGAACGTGGTATAGACTACAAATCCAAAAACATGGGTATTTGTCGTGTTATTCCTGTTAGTCAATTCCAAAAACTTTACAAATCATGGCAAGAGAGCAAATCAAAATAGTTTCTCTTAGTAAGGGACGTGCAGGTAATATAACGACTCACAAAGTCATTGACGATATTATCGTGGTATGTCCTGCAAATGAGGTTGATCTTTATAGGGATCTTAATCCTGATCTAGAGATCGTCTCAGAGCCAAAAGATTGTCGTGGAATTACTCAGGCACGTCAATTTGTATTAGATCAATTTGATGACGTATTTATGGTTGATGACGATATTGAATACGTTAGAAACTTTTTTAATGGCGAGGGCGAGGATTACAAAGTAACAAATAAACAGCACGTCAGAGATATAATCGAACAAACTAGATCCATCGCAGAACAAATGGGTGCTAAAATGTTTGGATATACGCATAGGAGACGTCCTGTCGCATATTATCCTCAGCAACCATTCCGTACTACAGGATTTTTAAACGGATCGCATTGTGGGTTTCTCAAAGGTCATAATCTAGAATATGATACAAACATGATCGAGGGCGAGGATTATTACATGAGCTGTCTAAACGTATTTAAAAACCGATTTATGATCATAGACGATCGTTATGGTTTTATGACTACAGACAATTTTGCAAATAGTGGTGGTTGCTCAGGAGATCGTAATACTCAGATCATGCAGGACGATACGTTATATCTTAGAGAACACTTTGGAGATGTCGTTAAAATGAAAAAATGGTCTACTCACAAAAAGAACGTACGTGAGGGCGAGAGAACAATTCAATTCCCTTTTTAATGAAAGCGTTAGTTTGTGTACCTAGTTATGATCGACCTTACGTTATAGATAAACGTACAGGATTTTGGTTAAAAGGATTAAAGGATAATCCTTATAAAGTTTTCGTTGAGCCTGATCAATCTCTATACTACAGCCAAACGTTTGATCAAAACAATATCGTCGAGACAGGAAATCAAATTGGATTATATGGTCAGCTCATAGCTATAGGCAAGTATGGATTAGAAAATGGTTACGATCTAATTACTAAAATAGATGACGATACTTATTTTACAGACGACAATCGCAAGAAAACACGTGCCTCAGAGGTTTTTGATGACTCACTTAATGAGATCAAAGAGAGGTTTGCTAATAATCCCAAATTGGGCGTTGTTGGGTTTACTAGAGGTATGGATTACTTTTACAATAAGGGTAACGGATTTAAAACACGTAAGAAACCGATCTATGGTACGTGCGTTGCTCGTCCTGAGATCTTTGCAAACTTAGATCCTACGTTTCACACTTTTGCTGATCTATTCATATCGGTCGTATGTAAAGAATTAGGTTACGAGATCGAGACATATTACAATTGTAACGAGAATAGATTAGACTTTACAAACGATGGTGGTTTGCAAAGCTCTAACAGAAAAGCATTATCGCTGTTAACTATAGAACGTGCTATGGCTAAATATCCAAAATGTAAGATCATAGAAAATGGTTTACATGGCGATAAAATTACTGATCTCGATGTATCTTTTTATGTATGATTTTGCAAATACAAATTAATTTTGTATATTTGCTTAAACTTTAAAACATAACAAAAATGAGTTACGAAATTAGAACTCGAAAAGACTACAGCTTTTATGATTGTAGTAGTGCTTTTCAAAAAGAGATCAGACGATCAAACGAAAAAAAAGCCTTATTCTTTGCTTTTGAACTTTATGCCTCAGGATATTCAAAATACATTTGGAAAAGAATGTTTGTTATAGCCTCTGAGGACATAGGATTAGCAGACGATAGCGTTGCTGTCAAGCTAAATGCTTTATACAACAATTGGAAAATGATCAATGAAACAGGAGCGAACGGATCTAGCGTCCCTTTTGTTCATGCTGTTTTGATATTAGCTAGAGCTAAGAAATCTAGAATTTGCGATCATGCGAAAATATATGCCATGAAAACAAATGATAATTTTGATATTCCTGACTATGCCTATGATATGCACACACGAAAAGGAAAACAGCTTAAAAGAGGAAATCAATATTTTTTAGATCATGGAGCTAAACTCGAAAACGAGATCGAGACACACGATCAATTCAAAGATTTTTTTGTTCAATTCCTGCATGATAAAACAGATAAAAAGATCGACGATCTAGGATATGACCACAGGAACGTTGTACACAAAACAACAAAAGATCTAGCAAAATTCAATAAAGAAAATTCTCAGACTAATCTATTTTAGTATACACGTACAGAGACGCCTCTTAGATCAATCCTAAGGGGTTATCTCTACGTTTTAGTACAAAACCTTTAGCGTTTCATAAAAAGTCCGTACATTTGAACAAAAGAGGACAAAAATGACACCTATAAAAAAAGGAGAAAAAAGCAAGGCTAAAAAAGAGGCGTTTTTAATGGCTTTTGAGTCGTCAGCTTGTAACGTTTCGATCAGTTGTAAGAAAGTCGGTATCTCTCGTAATACATTCTATGAGTGGAAAAAAAAGGATCTCGTATTCGCTGAGGCTGTAAGGGATCAAAACGAGGGTTTGTTGGATTTCGCTGAGACTATGTTATACAAAGCGATCAAAGAGGGTAAGACACCTGAGCTAATATTTTTCTTAAAGACAAAAGGACAGGCACGTGGTTACATAGAGAAACAGCGTATCGAGACGTCCCAAAGTAAGCCTGATCTAACAGGTATGAGCATAACAGAACTAAGAGACTTAGCGTATGGATCCGATAAGGTTACAAGCAATTGAGCTATTTAAACAGGAATTAGCTCGTCGCTCCTTTTGGGATTTCTGTTTGTACTATGATCATGATCTATTCACTAAAAGACCTTTTCTAAAGGACGTCGCTGAGGCGTTCCAACAGGTAGCTGATGGCGAGATTAAAAGCCTATCAGTATCTATGCCACCACGTGCAGGTAAGAGCTATGTAACGTCTCTATTTTGTGCGTGGACTCTTGGTAATAATCCTAAGGAATCTGTAATGCGTAACACGTGTACAGCTACTCTATACGCTAAGTTTAGTTATGATACTAGAGCTATTGTATTAAGTGAGAGGTTTACAAATGTATTCCCTGACGTCAGGATCTCGCCTGACAAAGCTAATCTACAGGGTTGGAATACTACTCAATCAAAGATGGTGGGGTACTTTGGTGCAGGTGTAGGTGGTACGATCATAGGGTTTGGTGCGTCCCTCTTAGCTGTTACTGATGACTTATATACAGGTATCGAGACAGCGTTAAACGAGACAGCAAACGACAAGGTAATACAATGGAAACAAGCGACTCATGACTCTCGTATGGAGTCAGGTTGTCGTAGGATTGACATAGGGACACGTTGGTCTAGAGACGATGTCATAGGCTATCAGATGGCTAATAATGAATACGATAAAAGTATTATAGTAAAAGCCTTAGACGATAATAATAAGAGCTTTTGTGAGGCTGTAATGACTACAGAGGAATATCTAGAGAAACGTAATAAGACAGCAAAAGAGATATGGTTAGCTGAATACCAACAGCAACCTATCGATATTCTTGGTCGAATGTTCGCACAGCTTGACACTATACAGGAGCCTGACTTCCGTAAGATCCATCAACAAATAGAGGGTACGATCGCTTATGTAGACGTATCGGATCAGGGAAAAGATTATACAGCTGTAGCAATTGCAGGTGTGATAAAAGACAGGATCTATATCGTTGACTATTTATTTACTAAGGATAATACTGACGTTACAATACCTTTAACAGCCTCGTTAATGAATAAGTGGAACGTATCATATTGCAGGGTTGAAAGCAATTCAATGGGTGCGATGTTTTCTAGAGAGCTACAAAGACAGGTCAGTAAAACAAAGATCCTACAGGTTAATAATACTACAAATAAAATGACTAGGATCCTTATGCAGTCAGCGTTTATACTACAAAAGATGACGTTTGTTTTATATGGTAATGCTCAATGCAGGACGTTCTTAGAGAATGTATATACGTTTAGCAAAGAGGGTAAGAATAAGAATGATGACGCTCCTGATTGTCTTGCAGGGTTGTCGATGTTTACTCAATCGATGTTTAAGTCGCTAAGATATTAACCTCAACATCAGGTAGTTATAAATTAATTTAAAAATAAACGTTAAAGTATTTGCATATATAAATTTAATTTATGTATATTTGTAGAGTCATAAGACATAACAAATTAAAAACATAACAAAAATGGAAAATGCCAATATTAATTTCAGCAAATCAAACGTTTACGAAATGAGATTTATTACTGATTACGATCTTAGACCTCACTTTATTTGCGTTAAGACTACTCCAAAGACAGCTTCTTTTCAACGTTTTGGATCTCCAAACTCTGAGATCATAACTAAAAGAATTAAAACAAATTCAGATGGTCAGTACATTGTTACTGATACTTACAGCATGGCTCCGATAATTAGAGCAAAAAATATCGTTGCATAATTTGTATATATAAATTTATTTTATATATTTGTATAAATATTAAAAAACATAACATGATTAATCTAAAAGAATTTATCCACTTCGTTAAGTATGTCGACTCATTTTATAATGACGTTGATGGAATTTACAAAATAGCTACGTCAGAACAGATCGAGGACGCTTGTATAAAGTTCGTTACAAATGCTGTAGCCGATCAAACTGAATTACATTACGACTCTATAGATCGTGAGAACGTTCGTTGCATATTAGAGCCTACATATTCAATCTTTATACCTGCGTAGCATGATCACAAAGACAAGTATAGCTGTAGACAAATTCCGTTCAGGAGATTTTAAAGGATCCTTAGCGTTGTTTCAAAAATTTAAGATAGGAATATCAAAGGACGATCAATCGTGCCTTAGAATCGCTCATGAGATCTTAGCAGGACAATCAATGTTTTATCAGCAACTAAGCTATGACGTTGATCAAATCGTACAGGACGCTCGTGTAATAATTACTAATTACGTTAATGACTATGATAATAGATAGTATAAAAAAAGAAGCTAAGACGTACACTCCTTTACATTGGATCCTGATCCTTGCGTCCGTAGGATTAATATTCTTAATGTTTGCGTCTACATTTGTTCAACAAAAATCAACAAACAGCAACAAAGAAAAGGAAATTAAACTAAAAGAAACTAAAGAAAAATACGTTATTCCCTATGACGTTGATCCAACAATAGAATAAATATGATACATTTTACGTACACTACTCACGTGCAAAAAGCTACAGATCTAATAACAAAGAACTATAAAAAGGAGATCAAAGACAGCGTTATATCGTTTGAGGATTTGGATTATTGCGTCGTTACTGATCAGGACGTTGCTGAAAGTATAGCGTATGATCTAGACAACTTAGATATTCCGTATGACGCAGAACAGGACTGCGACGAATGTTGTGGCGATGGAATTGTCGAGATACGTGATTGCCATGATTCGTCAAATGAATGTTGTGGTGGTTGCTTTAAAGATCTCGTTTGTGATTATTGCGACTCAGGTAAAATTTTATTTATATGATCATAAAATATATAATTCGTTTACATAAATATCTAGTATTCTTAGAGACAGAACGCATAAAAGCTATGATCAAATCAGGTCAAGGTAAAGTCTGAAACGTTAAAATTTAAAAGTTTTCGTTAAAACGTTTGTTTATATAAATTAAATTTATGTATATTTGTACCATAGCAATTAAGCTATAACAAAAACATAACAAAATGATTAAAGAAACGCACGTTGGATTAGTTATCATGAACTCAGATAACACAGAATTAATAGAAGCTAGATACGTAAACTCAAAATGGGAGCGTGAACTAGGAGATGTAATGACTATCGATAATAAAAAATATCGTGTAGGAGTCATAGGAGATACACGTAATGACGTGATCCAATACCTCAACAAAATAATTAAAGGACAAAATAAAATTGTTCGTCGTCAGCAAAGAATAGCAAATGCGAAAGCAAATGCTCATGTAAATAAAATTTTCGCTGACATCTTAAACGATATAAACCTATAATTATGATCACTTTCAAAACATACTCAGGACAAAAAGCCGATTTTTATATACAAAATAAGGGACTCCATGCAGGTCGCCCACTTACTAAGCCGATCAGAAATTGTCTTGCAGTCGATACGGACGTCCCTAATGCGTTTAAAATTTGCTATGCACTATATAGATCAAAAGCATATAGATCGTCTATTCTCGGCTCTGTAATACCTTTTATACGTAAAACAGACGTCGTTGCGATCATAACTCATGCGATCAAAAAAGATCATGACGTTAAA
>Ga0206677_10000518_pt1 | contig 36404 bp, 29 predicted proteins | sample M130m12015metaG_FD_155475 | JGI IMG/M metagenome (GOLD analysis project Ga0206677, IMG submission 155475) | Ammonia-oxidizing marine archaeal communities from Monterey Bay, California, United States - M1 30m 12015 | ecosystem: Environmental > Aquatic > Marine > Intertidal zone | place: USA...
TGACTCTAAAATCCTAAGCGATGCAATCGTTGAGGGAATGCAAGAGAACAAGGCAGAAGACATCGTAGTGTTAGATTTACGTGATATCGAAAACGCAGTGTGTGATTTTTTTGTTATTTGTAGTGGTGATTCATCGACTCAGATTGAGGGCATTAGCTCATCTGTCATGAGACATGCGAGAAAAGAACTTTCCGAACGGCCATGGAGTCTAGAAGGAAAAGGCAGTAAAGAATGGATTCTATTGGACTACGTAAGTGTAGTAGCTCATATTTTTTACAAAGAAACACGCGAATTTTATGATTTGGAGGATTTGTGGGCAGACGCGGTAAGAATGAACATACCTAATATAGACTAAAAACGATTTAAAAAATAGTATGAGCGAAAAGAAAAACAAAAAGAAAAATCCATTTTCAATTTACTGGATTTACGCTGTAATTGGAGTTGCCATTATTGGAATTCAACTATTTATGTCTACTGGGTCAAGTGTACCAGTGAAATCTGAAGAAACATTCTTCAACATAGCACGTGAAGAAGGTATAAAGGAGGCTTACCTCGTAAATAAAGAACGGGTTGACTATACGCTGAATGAAAAAGGAAAAGAATTTGTTACAGCAAATGGTGATCCTAGATACACCATTTTACGAAAAACAATCGAGGGAAACCAACGAATGACAGAAAGTGATGCTGTATTTTCAACCGAGATCAAAAGTCCAACCACCTTTTCCACTCGTGTTTACGAGGAAAATAAGAGTCTAAAGGAGCGTGAAAAGAGCTTCATCATTGATGTAGAATCAAAAACTGAGCATGATTACTTTGGAGGCATTCTAAGCTTCATGTTGCCGATTATCATCCTTATCGTAATATGGTTGTTCGTAATGAGACGAATGACTGGAGGCGCTGGAGGTGGAGGCGGAGGTCAAATCTTTAACATCGGAAAATCGAAAGCGAAAATTTACGACAAAGGGAAATCGACAAATGTAACTTTTGAAGACGTCGCGGGATTGGAAGGTGCAAAAGAAGAAATTGAAGAAATTGTCGAATTCTTAAAGAATCCTAAAAAATATACTGAACTTGGAGCAAAAATACCGAAAGGCGCATTACTTGTTGGCCCTCCAGGCACAGGTAAAACCCTACTTGCCAAAGCAGTAGCTGGTGAAGCCAAAGTTCCATTCTTTTCGCTTTCGGGTTCCGATTTCGTTGAGATGTTCGTAGGTGTTGGAGCATCTCGCGTTAGAGATCTTTTCAAACAAGCCAAAGAAAAAAGCCCCGCAATTATTTTCATCGATGAAATTGATGCTATCGGTCGGGCAAGAGGGAAAAACAACAGTTTCGGATCCAATGATGAACGTGAAAATACATTGAATCAGCTCTTAACAGAGATGGATGGGTTCGGAACAAACTCTGGTGTAATAATCCTCGCGGCAACAAATAGAGCTGACGTTTTAGACAACGCCCTCACAAGAGCAGGACGTTTCGATCGTCAAATTTTTGTAGATATGCCAGATTTAAACGAACGTCGAGAAATTTTTGAAGTTCATTTGAAGCCGTTAAAACTGGCCTCAGGATTGGACGTTGAGTTTCTTTCAAAACAAACTCCTGGGTTTTCTGGAGCAGATATCGCTAACCTTTGTAACGAAGCCGCATTAATTGCTGCAAGAAAAAATAAAAAAGAAGTTGAAAAGCAAGACTTTCTGGATGCTGTTGATCGAATCGTCGGTGGGCTGGAGAAGAAAAACAAAATTATTACACCAGAGGAAAAACGATCCATTGCATTTCACGAGGCAGGTCATGCAGCCGTATCTTGGCTCTGCGAACATGCAAATCCACTGGTTAAAGTAACTATTGTTCCTCGTGGCAGATCATTGGGAGCTGCTTGGTACCTTCCAGAAGAACGCAGCATAACCACAACTGAGCAAATTTTAGATGAAATGTGCACAGCTCTTGGAGGAAGAGCTGCCGAGCAATTGACTTTCGGAAAAATAAGCACTGGAGCACTTAGTGACCTTGAAAAAGTAACCAAACAGGCCTACGCAATGGTGTCTGTTTACGGATTGAATGATAAAATTGGAAATATATCCTACTACGATCCAAATGGAAACCAATTCACGAAACCCTATTCTGATGAGACAGCCCATGTTATTGATGAAGAAGTTAGCAAGCTAATTGAATCTCAGTATGAACGTGCCTTGAAAATTTTAACTGAGAATCAGGATAAATTGGGTCAATTGGCCGAAAAACTTCTAGAAAAAGAAGTCATTTTCAAAGAAGATTTAGTTACTATATTTGGAAAACGACAGTGGGACAAAGAAGAACAAAAAGAAGAAACGGATAATGAACATTTGACAACCGAAGAATCAATCAATAGTGAATCTAATGAAGATGCTACGAATGTATCAAATGACGAAGTAATAACTGAGACAGATGAGGTGGATCCAAAAGCTGAAAAACAAACTGACGAGCCTACGGGTGAAGTTGGTGAAGGAGCCTAATTGGCAGACTGTTTTTCAATCGACTGATGAAATCGAAATCAGAATAAAGAAATTGAAGTTAGAAGACGAAGGAATTCCCGTTATGATCTTTGATCAGCGGGATTCTTCGTATAATGCTTTTGGATATATTTATCTCAATGTTCACACTGCAAATATTGACAAAGCCATAGAAATTTTAAATTCGTACCATGAATAATTTGATCGTTCGAGCACTAACAGGTGCAGTTTTTGCACTTTTAGTGCTCGGAGCCATCTTCTTAGACGACCGAATTGCCTCGCTGATGTTCGGTGCCTTTATGCTTATGGGCATCATAGAATTTTATAAGCTATTCGAGCATCACAAAGAGGTTGAAATTGATTGGCGTCTGGGTACTTTTTTTGTAATTTTAGTTTATGGTATTGGAATAAGCGCAATCTATCAAATTATTCCCACAGTCTTTATTTATTGCACTGCACCTTTAATTTTTATTCTCGCTCTCACAGAGCTTTGGCGAAGAAAGAAAAACCCAATTCTCAATGTTGCTGTACTGTTTATGGGGGCTTTTTATATTGGTTATCCTTTTTATTTATTGACTGTGACGAACCTGACTGACTCACCAACGAATTGGACGGATATAGAAAATACCGACGTATTCTTTAGAATGCCAATAACCGCTATGCTAATATTGCTTGTTTGGACGAATGACACATTTGCCTACTTGATTGGACGTCTTCTTGGAAAGAAGAAACTGTTCGAACGAATTTCACCAAATAAAACATGGGAGGGAACGATCGGTGGAATCACATTTTCTGTTCTTCTTGGTGTTGTTTTTGGACTTTATACAAACAATGGGAACGATTTCATTTATTGGATTGTATGCGCACTTATAATCGCAGCATGTGCAATTTTTGGTGATTTATTTCAATCGATGATGAAACGCTCTTTAAATATTAAAGATTCTGGATCACTTTTACCAGGACACGGCGGCATACTTGATCGTTTTGATGCACTTCTATTTGCCGTACCATTTTTTGTCGCATGGACATGGATTTATAATTACCTTTGACCAAATTTTATCAATGAAAATACACAGAGAAGGCTTTGTCATTATACTTGTGTCGCTATTGATTCTTTCCGGAATCCAAATTGGGAACTACTTTTTATACCTCTACACAGATTGGCTTTGGTTGTATATTCTGCTATCTCTTGGAGTGGTAGCGATGGTTTATTTGATTGTCCAATTTTTTCGCGTGCCAAACCGGTCGTGTAATTTTGAAGAAAATGATATCATGTGCCCCGCTGATGGAAAAGTAGTAGTCATTGAAGAAGTTGAGGAAACGGAATACTTTAAGGACAAACGAATTCAAATTTCTATTTTCATGTCACCGCTGAATGTTCATGCCAATTACAATCCTATTTCCGGAATTATCAAATACGTAAAGTACCATCCAGGACTTTTTCTTGTTGCATGGCATCCGAAAAGTAGCACTGATAATGAACGCTCAACCTTAGTTACGCAACATAAAAATGGGCGTGAAGTTCTGTTCAGACAAATCGCTGGAGCTGTGGCAAGACGCATCTGCTTTTATGTTAAACAAGAAGACCAAGTAAAAACAGGCGATGAATTTGGATTCATCAAATTTGGATCAAGAATCGATTTGCTACTGCCATTAGACACAACGATAGACATCAAAATTGGCGATAAAGTGAAGGCTAAAATGACCAAAATTGGAGAATTAAAAGCCAAATAAGCACTTCGATATATTTATTTATCGTAAATTGGTTGTTACAAAAGAAATCAAAAATCAACATATGAAAAAAATAGTTCTGGTATTGTCATTAACGCTCCTAACAGGAACAGTTGTAGTTGCGAATTATTCTTCTATGAGCAACAACGTGAAAACCGAAGTTGACGACAAAGGAAAAAAGAAGAAAAAGAAAGCTAAAAAGAAATCAAACGCAAAGAAAAAGGGTTCTTGCTGCTCAAGTGCATCATCATGTGCATCGAAGAAGAACGATTGAATACTCAAATCATTACAAAAAAGGCACCCAATAGGGTGCCTTTTTTACTTTCTAATGAGTACTATGGACTCATTTTAAAATAAGGCCAACGGGGCAATGATCAGAACCGTGAACACTGCTTAAAATAAAAGCAGATTCAATACGGTTGACTAATGAACTAGACACTAAAAAGTAATCAATACGCCACCCGACGTTACGTTCCCTGGCACCGCCTCGATAACTCCACCATGAATAATGCTCTCCATCGGTATTCGACTTCCTAAATGTATCCTCGAACCCACTAGCTGTATAGGCATTCATCCCATCTATTTCCTCTTGCATAAATCCTGCTGACTTGTTGTAATTGGCTTTTGGTCGAGCCAAATCAATCTCTTTGTGCGCAACATTGAAATCCCCACAAACAACAACGGGTTTTGTTTTCTCTAAGTCCTTTAAAAATCGTAAAAAAGCTCGGTCCCAATTTTGTCGATAAGCTAACCTGCGCAGGTCATTACCTGAATTTGGAACATATACTGTTACAAGATAATAATCTTCAAACTCTAGAGTGGTAACCCTACCCTCTTGATCATACTCTTCCACACCAATATCAGTAAAATGTGCAAGAGGTTCTAATTTCGTTAATATGGCTGTTCCAGAATATCCTTTGCGAGCTTTTGATTCATTACCGTAAAAATGATATTCGTCAAGTAAAGAAGCAACCTCTTTAGCTTGTTCGACAGTCGATTTTGTCTCTTGAAGACAAATAATATCAGCATCAACCTCGCGCATGTCTGCATGAAAATTTTTCTTCGCAATTGCTCGTATTCCGTTGACATTAAAGGAGATGATTTTCATAAATTAAAATTGGTTCACTCAAAATTAATTAAAGTTCATGAAAATCATTATATTTACCATGGTATTTAATTAGATTTAAGTTTTTTATGAATAAGAACAACCAACGCCGCCATTTTTTAAAAAAAATAACTCTTGGTACTACTTCACTCCTAGCATTTCCATTCTTTAGTAGTTCAAAAAAAACAGAAACCATGAAAGAAAATCATCCAATAAAGCGAATCAAACCACTCGGATTCCAATGGGAGACCATTGACCCTTTCTTATTTTGCGTACATCATGAAGACCAATATCCAAAAGGAAATGAACAGATGGGACCTGCAACTTCACTAGAGGGAAGGTCCATTGGACAAGATTTTATTATAAAAGATGGTTGGCGAATGTATCACGGAGGAACAGTTCCAGGCTTTCCAGGACATCCACACAGAGGCTTCGAGACGATCACGGTAGTGCGAGAAGGATTTGTTGATCATGCAGACTCAACAGGTGCTGCAGGACGCTACGGAAATGGAGATGTACAATGGATGACAGCTGGCAAAGGTGTACAACATTCAGAAATGTTTCCACTGCTCTCAACAGAGACAGAAAATCCCGTTGAATTGTTCCAAATTTGGCTCAACTTACCAGGAAAAAATAAAATGGTAGAACCGCACTTCGCAATGCTCTGGAAAGATACGATTCCAATCATCAAACAAAAAGACAGTGCAGGTAAAATCGAAGCAACCATTGAGCTAATTGCAGGTAGTCTTAAAAACGAAAAAGCGCCAATACCACCCCCAAATTCATGGGCTAACAATTCTTCAAATTCTGTAGGGATCTTCAATTTAAAACTAGAACCTGGAGCAAAATTTGAGCTACCTGGAACACGTGCTGGAGTTAATAGAACAATATACTACTACAGCGGAAATGGCCTCACAATAGAGGACCATAGCATACCAAACTATCATTTGGCAGAAGTAAATTCGACAAAAACCATTGTATTAAAAAATGGCATCGAAACATCAAAAATATTAATTCTACAAGGCAAACCTATCGGTGAACCAGTCGTTCAACACGGACCTTTTGTAATGAATACACGTGAGGAAATTCAACAGGCTTTTAATGATTACCACAATACAAAATATGGTGGCTGGCCATGGCCAGCGTATGAGCAAGTTCATGATAGAGATCGAAAACGATTTGCCTTACACTCCGATGGGCGACTGGAGGAGAAAGGTTAAATATTATTAAGAAGTATAAATTCACAAACACTGTTCGTATATTCGCCGAATGGCAGTTGACGCGCAGACTTTATCTGATCTAGAATTTAACACAATTCGCGAGTGGTGTGCCTCTTATGCGAAAGCACCAACTGCATTTGAGCGACTTACAGAACTTCAACCCATCACAAACTTCAATGAAATTGTTTATCAGCTCGACAAAACGAATGAATTCTTAAAAATCAGAACGGAGGGAGAAACATTTCCTCAACTCGACTTCGAAGAACTCACGGACGAAATTCGATTGCTACCGATCAAAAATGCGTCAATAGCATTGGACGGTTTCATGCGGATTCACCAGGCCTCTGAGCTTGTAAATAGACTGATTTACTTTTTCGATAAAAGGGAAACTGAATATCCACTTTTGAACAGCTCACTAGGGAAAGTATATCATACTCAATTAATTATTGAGCCAATTGAAAAAGTGTTCGATAAAACAGGAAAAGTTCGGGATGATGCATCAAATACACTTAATGAAATTCGAAAAAACATCGCTTCTGTAAGACGTCAAATCAATAAAAACTTTGATAAAGAATTAAGACGTCTTTCAAAGAACAATATTTTAGGAGATACAAAAGAAACTTTTATTAGTGACCGACGTGTACTCACTATCTTATCATCACACAAGCGAAAAATCACCGGCACAGTCGTAGGTTCAAGTAAAACAGGAGCATTTACATATATCGAGCCCCAGATTAATGTACCTCTGAACAACGAACTGGAGATGCTTCTCGATGATGAGCGTAAGGAAATTTTTAAAATATTGCAGGTATTACGTGTAGAGTTGAATGACCATTTACCGCTAATCACTGAATATCAAGATGTTCTCACTGAATTCGACTTTGTTAATGCGAAAACACGATTGGCAACCCAAATAAATTGTTCAAAACCCAAAATCAGTGAGGGCGAGTTAAAAATTGAACTCATTGATGCGTTCCATCCTATTCTATGGAAAAATAACAAAGAGCAGAAGAAAAAAACAAGACCACAACAAATACAACTGGATAAATTTTCAAGAATGCTGGTAATTTCAGGTCCCAATGCAGGAGGGAAAAGTATCACATTAAAATCAGTTGGGCTAATTCAAATTATGCTTCAATCCGGGCTACTTGTCCCTGTCCATGAAAATAGTACAATGTGCTTTTTTCAAAACATAATGAGTGATATTGGTGATAACCAATCAATCGCGAACGAGTTAAGCACGTATTCTTATCGCCTCAAGCGAATGAAGAATTTCCTCGATATAGCAAACAAAAACACCTTGTTTCTAATTGATGAATTTGGAACCGGTTCAGACCCTGACCTTGGAGGAGCATTGGCCGAGTCAATATTTGAAACCATCTATTCAAAAAAAAGTTTTGGAGTAATAACTACACACTACTCAAATATCAAACTTAAAGCCGATAAGCTAAGAAACGCACAAAATGGATGTATGCTTTTTAATACAGAGACATTAGAACCTCTCTACAAGCTCGACATTGGGCAGCCTGGAAGCTCATTTACCTTTGAAGTTGCGGCCATCAATGGTATCCCAGCAGAACTAATTGATGATGCAAAGACCAAACTCGACAATAAAAAGGTCAAAATGGACCAATTACTCAGCGATCTTCAAAAAGAAAAAACATACTTAGCTCGACTGAACAAAGAACACATTGAGGCTCAGGAAATTGCACAAAATGCACTTTTAGAATACAACAGCAAGAAAAAATCCTATGATATCAAAATGATTGATCTCCGTGAAAAACAAATCTCAACCGATAAGCTTCTTCAGGCAGGAAAAAAAATGAAAGTATTCATCGATCGCTTCAATACTGTATCACGAAAGAAAACAATCAATGATCCCCTTTTGGCGGAAATCAAAAAATATATTGCCGTCGAAAAAACCAAAATAGAAGGCGCCAAAAAAGCAGATAAAGTAAAGTCTACTGCAGAACAAAAAAAGAAGACCAAAAGGAAGTCAGAGAATCAATTCAATCGTCACAAAATAACAGTCGGATCGAAAGTTAAAGTAATTTCGACAAAGCAATCGGGAACCGTTGAGGAAATTTCTGGAAATACAGTTGTGATTGCATTTGGTTTTGCACGTATGAAAGTTCAATTGGACAAACTTACCTGGATCAGCTAGCAGAAATAAATTATCGCTGTACCCTCTTGTAAAGCCAAAAAGCGAAGCAACCAAAAAGAATATTTGGAATCCAAACGGCAACTGAAGTTGCGAATCCTAAATTCATTGCAGCTACCGTCGTCACTTTCATTGCAAAAATGTAGATAAAAATAATCCCCAATCCAATCGCGATATTTACTCCAACCCCTCCCCTTTTTTTCCTACTTGCAACGGCAATACCTATGATTGTTAAAACATATGTCGCAAAAGGATAAGAAGTGCGCTGATAAAGTTCAATTTCATACAACGGTACCATCGACGATCCTTTCTTTTTCTCACGTTCGATAAACTGCTTTAACTCAAAATAAGGCATTGTTTCCGCAATATTTTCTCGAGTTGCCATTTCATCCATTGTAAATTGAAACGATGTGTCTTTTCTTGCTCCCTCAGAGATAATATCATTTGTATCTCCAACTGTACGTTCGTAATAATTGCGAAGAATCCACTCATTTGTTCCTTTTTTATTCTCTGCCGTTTGCGCTTTCAAGAAGTAACCAATCTCTCCGGTCTCACTCTCCTGCTCAAAAACGAATTCCTGAGCCTGATTGCTTGCTGCCATATAATTGTCAAAATAAACAACCTGCCCACCCGGAAACTCTGCATGGTAATCTTGAATATACATTTCATTTCGATAAAACTTCTCTTCAAAATCCAAACGCATTTGGTTTGTGTTCGGAATAACAAAATGATTCAACGTAAGTGATATTAACATTAAAATTGACGCAGCAATCATGTACGGGCGCACAAAGCGTTTGAAAGGACGTCCGCTGTTGAGAATAGGAATAATCTCAGTATCCTGCGCCATTTTTGCGGTAAACCAAATCACAGAAATAAAAATGATCATCGAGGAGAACATATTCCCATAAAAAAGAATGAAACTCACGTAATACTGAAAAACAACCTCTTGGACCGTCGCTTGATTGGTCATGAAATCTGAGAGCTTCTCTGCCAAATCAAAAACAATGGACAGAAGCATGATAACTCCAAAAATGAAGAAAAAAGTCGTTAAAAACTTCTTGATGATATATTTATCTAGAATTGATAGCATTATAACCTATTATTCAACTTTGGGATCATTTGATTTTTCCAGGTAGCAAACGTCCCTGCTAAAATGTGTTTTCTTGCCTCTTTAACTAACCATAAATAGAACGATAAATTGTGTATTGTCGCAATTTGAATCGCCAAATTTTCTTTCGCGCGAATTAAATGTCTCAAATATGCTTTACTGTAGGTGGTGTCTACATAGGATGTTCCATTTGGGTCAAGAGGTGAAAAGTCTTTTTCCCATTTTTTGTTTTTAATATTTATAATTCCCTCAGAAGTAAACAGCATACCATGTCGTGCATTTCTAGACGGCATGACACAATCAAACATATCAACCCCCATGGCGATGCATTCCAAAATATTGGCTGGTGTACCTACACCCATCAAATATCGAGGTTTATCTTCAGGAAGAATACTACAAACCGTATCAGTCATCGCATAAAGTTCTTCACTTGGCTCTCCAACAGAAAGTCCTCCAATTGCATTTCCAATCGCATCATGAAAAGCAATCGTATCTGCAGATTCCTTTCTCAAATCGTCATATACACTTCCTTGGACAATTGGAAACAATGCCTGAGTATGGCCATATCTTGGTTCGGTTCGGTCCATTTGGTTAAAGCAACGTTTCAACCAGCGATGTGTCATATGCATCGAATTTTTTGCATACCTATAATCACACGGATATGGCGTACACTCATCAAAAGCCATTATAATATCTGCTCCTATTGATCGTTGAATATCTATCGCTCGTTCCGGTGTAAAAAAATGATAGCTTCCATCTATATGCGATTGAAAACGCACTCCCTCTTCTGTAATTTTTCGTGCTCCAGACAAAGAATATACCTGATATCCTCCACTATCTGTAAGTATGGGCTTTTTCCAATTGATAAATTGGTGCAGTCCTCCGGCGGGTTCAATAACATCCAATCCTGGCCGAAGAAACAAATGATATGTATTCCCCAGGATTATCTGCGCCTCTATATCTTCGCTAAGTTCATGCTGGTGAACACCCTTTACGCTCCCTGCCGTGCCAACAGGCATGAAAATCGGAGTCTCAATTACTCCATGTTCAGTGTGAAGTTCCCCAGCTCTTGCTTTCGATTGACTGTCTTTGTATTTTAAATCAAAGTGCATAAATATGTTAATAATTAACAGCCGTAAAGATAAATGTATTTAAGAAAGCCTGCATATTTGTAGAAAGTGATTTTGCATGTTTGATATAATACCTCAATTTCATGACGCCGCCGCAACCTATTTGTTCTTTGCATTTTGTGCCTTTGCAGGAAAAACCTACTGTACACGTTGCTTGTTTTTGGTCGCTTTTCGTTTCATAGCTTGAAAAAAGAGCAGACGAATAATGAAAAACTCCCAGTTTCAGTAATTATTGCAGCAAGAAATGAGTCCCAAAATTTGTACCATCATTTGCCTTTAATTCTTGAGCAAGACTATCCAAATTATGAGGTAATCGTCATCAATCACCAATCTATTGACGACTCTCAATATATTCTTGATGCATTCTCCCAGCAATACAAACATTTAAAAATTGTCAAAGTCGAACAAAGTAAGCACTTGAAATACGGAAAGAAATTACCTCTTACTATCGGCATAAAAGGTGCAAAATATGACCATTTACTTTTCACAGATGCCGATTGTAAACCCGCATCAGATCAGTGGATAAGTAGCATGTCTAAATTCTTCAGTAAGAAAAAACAAATTGTACTTGGATATGGCCCGTATACAAAAGAAAAAGGACTTCTAAACAAAGTCATTCGCTTCGATACAGCATGGATCGCGATGAATTATTTCTCATTTGCAAAAATTGGATTACCATACATGGGAATTGGAAGAAATTTGGCGTACACTAAAAAAGCATTCGTAAATGCTGATGGATTCAAATCGCATTATGCACTTTCATCTGGTGATGACGACCTTTTTATTCAAGATGCTGCGAAAAATAAGAACTATTGCATTAATATTGAATCAAATTCATTTTGCTATTCAAAAGGCGCTGAAGAATGGAAAAAATGGTTCAAACAAAAATCAAGACATTACACAACGTCAGAAAGGTATGGGGTTATTAAAAAACTAATGTTAGGAATATATCCACTATCAATGTTAATCATGACCACTTCCTTTGTTATTTTAATATTCGATTCGAATTTTAAATGGGTGACGGCTCTAACTTTTAGCTCAATTGCATTGATAAAATGGTTTGTAATAGGACGCTCTTTCAAAAGATTACACGAATCTAAATTTATAGTACTATTGCCATTATTGGACGTTTTATACTCATTTTTAACGCCATTAATGTTCTACTCAGTTGATAAAACAGACAGCAAAAAATGGTAAATAAAGACCACTTATCAGATAAAGCACAAAAAGATCTAGAATTGGTTGACAAAGCGGTTGCTGGAGATCAATTGGCTTATGCCCAGCTAATGGAGCGATATAGAGAGTCCATTTACTTTATGATGCTGAAAATGGTAAAAAACACCGATGATGCTGATGATCTGACAATCGAAGCTTTTGGAAAAGCATTCAATCGACTGCAGCAGTATTCCCCAAATTTCGCCTTTTCTACATGGCTTTTTAAAATCGCCTCAAACAATTGTATTGACTTCATACGTAAGAAGCGTATTAAAGTAACTTCAATGGATTCGGGAATTAAAACCAATGATGGTGAAACTGTATTTATTGATTCAAAAAGCGATACACGCGATCCAGAAGAGTCACTTGAGCACAAGCAAAAAGTACAACATATGCGCGATGTTGTAAGCAAACTAAAACCACGCTACCGGATCTTGGTGGAGAAACGGTACTTTGAAGAATTAAGCTACGAGGAAATCTCTGAAGAACTAAACCTTCCACTGGGCACGGTAAAAGCTCAGTTGTTCCGAGCCCGTGATTTTCTGTCCAATATGATGGAAAAAACAAAAGATTCAATCTAAATGGGAAATATTCAACTCATCTCAAAATATTTCTCAGACCTATCAAATGATCAAATCGAGAAGTTTAAGCAACTAGAGCCACTCTACAGGCATTGGAATGACCAAATCAATGTAATCTCAAGAAAAGATACAAGTAACTTTTACGAACGCCATGTTCTACATTCTCTTGCTATTGCAAAAGTTGTTCAATTTAAACCAGGCACAAAAATCCTAGACATTGGAACTGGCGGAGGATTTCCAGGTATCCCTTTGGCCATACTTTTTCCTGAAAGTGAATTTCTTCTTGTTGATTCAATTGGCAAAAAAATTAAAGTTGTGAAAGAAATAGCCTCAACTTTAGATTTGAATAACGTTCAAGGAATACATGAACGTGCAGAGAATATCGATGGTCAATTTGACTTTATCGTAAGTCGCGCGGTGACTGCAATGCCTAAATTCCTAAAATGGACCAAAGGAAAGTTCCTAAAAACAAACAATAATGAATTTAGAAACGGAATCTTATATCTCAAAGGAGGAAATTTAAAGGAAGAAATGGAGACCGTCAGAAAAGCAATTCAATACTTTGAGATACCAGACTTTTATTCAGAAGCTTTTTTTGAAACAAAAAAAGTTGTTTATCTCAGAAACTAATCAAACACTCTCGATTATAGACAATCGGTGACTTTTCACTATCAAATCAAGCGCCCTCGAATTGTGCAACGCTTTAATTGAGCTTGTACTTCTTGAAGAAAACATCCCAATCCCAAACAAAATTCTCTACAATTTCATCCAAACGTTTTAGAAAAAGTGGATTTGGTGCTTGCATCCGCTTGAAGTACTCATCCTGAAAATTGTACAACATGTATTTGTCAAAAATCCCTTTCGACATGGCATAGACCATATTTCTCGAAGGATGATTGAGTCGACACATCATCGACTTGTAGTCTTTTATCAAATGTTTAAACTCTACAACCGACACCTCATAAATTCTTGCTAGCTTCTCAAACACGATACGCTCTATACGATCCGCTTGATCCGATTCAAAAGCACTTTCTAAAAAAGATAAATTTCCAACAACAATGACAAGGGAAAACTCATAACTTTGATTGTGCTGTATGCCTGGTGAGTGAACGAAAGCCTGATCTTCATTTATAAAATCAGCAATAATTGGAAACCCATTATCAATCGTTGAAAAAAGACCATTGATAAACACGTTAGCTAATTTATCATCAGAGACTTTTTTTCTTAATATAGTTCCAAACATATAGTGAGATTGAAAGTAATGCGTTAAACAAATTTAACAAACTGTGATTCGAGATTGAAGCATCCTTTTTTGGGTTTTCAACATTTTTTTCAACAGTTGTTAACATGCTTGTTTACCTGTTCATGTGCCAATAATTCAAAAAAAACTGATTTTCATTAAATAATGTAAAGCAAATCTCTAATGAATTGTAACTTTAACTCACTAACAAATCGACAACTACAATGAAGCGAAGTCAAATCATCTTGTTTGTGATATTTATCGTTCTCACGACTGGAATTTTTATACAACTAAAGATCAATCAAAAGGAACAACCAAAGACGCTAAAAACAGAAGACAATATTGTATTCGTCCCGGTCAATAAAATAGTGAATAAAGCCCATACATTGAAACTGGTTTCCTATGGTCAAGTGAGTCCAAATCGCGAAATAATGGTTGCATTCAAGATTCAAGGCAAGCTCAAGAAAGGAGATTTATCAATGAAGCCTGGAGTCCGATTCACCACTGGTCAAATTTTGTACAAACTAGAAAATCTTGATGCATTTTATACGCTGGCAGCACGAAAGTCATCACTTTCAAACTTAATTATCGTCTCACTTCCTGATATTGAATTGGATTTTCCAGATCAAAAAGACAAATGGATTGCCTACTTAAATTCAATAAGCCCGAGTTCAGAAATGCCCCCGCTACCAAACATGTCAACGAAAGAAAAAATGTTCATGATGAACCGAAACGTGATTCAGGAACATTATAATGTAATCAGTATGGAAGTAAGAATGGCAGACTACCTTTATACAGCACCTTTCAACGGCACAGTACTCGATATATATGCTGAACCTGGGTCAATCGTGAATCCGGGAGTACAAATCGCAAAAATTGCACGTACTGACGAATACGAGGTAAAGGTTCCGATTCAAATGAAGGACCTTGACGCATTCAAGGGAGAAACTGAAACGCACTTCATGAACTCAGAAGGAGTCGCTATAGCCACCGGTAAGATTGTCCGTATTTCAGATGTTATCAATCAACAAACCCAATCCGCTGATGTTTATTATTCAGTAAAAGAACTCGATGGACAAAAAATTTACAACGGTATGTTTGTTAATGTTTGTACCAACAAAAAAGAAACAAAAAAATCTGCATTACTTCCCAGGACTGCCATAAAAAATGGAAAAGTAAACTGTCTAAATGGAACAAAAATTAAACCCATTGAAGTAACCATAATTGGTACAGTTCAAGATTCAATCTATGTTACTGGACTACCAGATTATAGCTCAGTTGTTTTAAGTCGAATGGGCAACATATATAAAAAAGCCATTTACAAAGGAATCAAACGTTAACCCACGAGAGATGAATAAAATCATACAATTTTTCATAAATCGACCGGTATGGGGAAATGCGGGTATTGTGATTGTTTTGATGTTTGGACTCTTCACCGTCCTAAACATGAAAAAATCATTTTTCCCTGAATTAGAACCAAAAACAATTTTTGTTTCTGTAACCTTTCCTGGAGCCTCTCCAACCGAGATGGAACAAGGAATTACTATTAAGATTGAGCAAGCAGTAAAAGGCCTAGACGGTATTGATGAGATCAACTCGACATCAACTGAGAACTTCACTCAAGTTGCTATAACGGCAAACGAAGACACAGATATTGATGAATTGCTGAGCGACGTGGAAAATACAGTAAGTTCTATAAGCGGATTCCCAAAATCAATTGAGCCACCCATTGTAACAAAGCAAAAAACAGGAGGAATGGGAAGCGTAGTGGCATTCGTTGGTATTTCAGCTCGCAATCCCAATGGAGATATTACCAATCTCACCGATATGGCATCTCAGGTTGAAAACGAACTGTTGAATTCAAAAGAAATTACACAAATAAAGAAAACAGGATTCCCAGATAAGGAAATTAGTATAGAAATGCGCGAACAAGACTTGTTGCGATATAACATATCTATGCAAGAAGTAAGCTCAGCAATAAGCTCTAAAAATGTAGATATCACAACAGGAATTATACGTGGAACGATGGAAGATCTGAATATTCGTTCAAACAACAGATCGTCAGATCCAAATAAAATTAAAACTATTGTAGTCCGAACAACGCCTGTAGGTGACAATATTACTGTCGGAGATGTTGCAAACGTGAAGCTAACCTATTCAGAAGGATCACAACAAGCAAAATTCAATGGAAAACCAGCGGTCTCTTTCCAAATTGAAAAAACCATGGATCAAGACATCTCAAAAATAACGGATGCGCTTTACGACTATAGAGATAAGTTCAATAAAAACAACCCGGAATATGAATTCAACATCTTTTATGAATTCAATAGCTTGCTTGACGACCGGATCGATCTCTTGACCAGAAATGGGATAATGGGACTAATCTTAGTGCTCTTGTTTTTAGGTCTATTCTTAAACCTCAAGCTATCAGCTTGGGTTGCATTTGGTATTCCATTTTCATTCTTAGGAATGTTCATACTCGGTGCGGCATATGGCATCACAATCAACATGATCTCCTTGTTTGGTATGATCCTCGTTGTCGGGATATTGGTGGATGACGGAATTGTTATAGCTGAAAATATTTATACCCACTTCGAAAAAGGAAAGCCAGCACACAAAGCAGCTTTGGATGGGACAATGGAAGTAATTAAACCGGTATTCTCTTCGGTACTTACAACAATTGTCGCCTTTTCAATGCTCTTATTTATTGAAGGTATGGAAATGATGCGAGAAATGGCATTTGTTGTGATCGCATGTCTACTATTTTCATTGTTTGAAGCATTCATAATTCTTCCTTCACACCTCGGACATAAGACGGTTCTCTCTGAAAAGAAATCATCAAATGTTTCTTACTTTTTGGGATCTGGATTAATGGTTAGCGGTCTCATCGTAATTTACGTTGCTACAGGTCTAATTTCTGAGACCAATTCATATGGTCTGTTATTACTTCCATTCACCCTTATTGTTTTAGGAGCAACACTATTCATTACAGGATTTACAAAATCGCCAATGGAAAACAAAGTGCGAGAAGGTGCAGATCGTATGATCAAATACATACGTGATCATTGGTTCAAATCAGCTGTTGAAAATATTGTTGGAAGCAAGCGAAAATGGTTCTACTTTACCTTTTTTATACCCATGTTCTTCACAATTACGGCATTCATATTAGTTGGGAACGGCGTAATTGGAGCAACATTTTTCCCCAATATTGAGCCTGATTTCTTCACTATCGAAACAGCTTACAAACCTGGTGAATCGAAAACAAAGACCGAAAAATTCATCAATCGTGCAACTCAAATTTTAATTGAAGAAAACAATCGAATCATCAATGAAACAGGAGACACACTCTTAACCTACTATTCAAGTAATGTTGGCGCATCAATGAATATTGGGCAGAGCGGAAACCATACAGGAATGGTTCAAGTATTCTACAATGGTGAAGGGAAAAACACACCAGTCGATACCCTAATGAACCGAATTATTCGCAGAATCAATAGCAGCGAGGAAGGCCAACTTGCTGAGAATACATATGTCGGAGGGTTCAATCGATTTGGAAAAGAAATTGCCATCGGCCTAACTGCCCAAAAAGAAAACGATTTGTTGCGCGCAAAAAATGAACTTAAGCAGCGCATGGGAGAAATCGAAGGGGTAATCAATATCAAAGACAATATGCCTCCTGGAAAAAACGAGGTTGATATAAAAATTCGTCCTGAAGCTGAAATTTATGGACTTACTGAAAGTTCGATTCTTGCGCAAATTCGAGGTGGATTCTTCGGTACAGAGTCGCAACGGGTAATTGTTGAAACGGACGAAATCAAAATCTGGGTCCGCTTTCCTTTAGAAGATCGAAACTCATTGTTCGATCTAAAAAACATGAAAATTAAAACGCCACAGGGAACAGCTATTCCACTCAAAAATATATGTGATTTCAATATGTCAAGAGCCCCTGAGACACTAAAACGTCTCGATGGCCAACGTATCATTACAGTAGACGCGGAATGCACCGACCCTGATCAGGTTGCAAAGATCAATACCAAAATTGAAGAAAATATTCTAGAAGATATGTTCAAATCATATCCCAATCTAAGCAGTGTAGAGCAAGGACAATCCAAACGTCAAAAAAAAGCGCAAGCCTCTATGTCTGGAATTGTTCCAATTGGTTTAGTGATCATGTTCATCATCATTACTCTTCACTTTAATTCACTCAGTAGTGCGTTTCTAATTATGCTTGTCATTCCATCAGGAATTGCTGGAGCAATCATTGGGCACGGCCTGATTGGAATACCCGTTTCAATATTATCTATGTTTGGAATTGTTGCGCTGATCGGAGTTCTGGTAAATGATGCTATCGTATACCTCGATCGTTACAATGAACTATTAAAACAGGGGCAAGATGTCACGACCGCAGCGAAAGGAGCTGCCGTATCGAGATTTAGACCCATCCTCTTAACTTCACTTACAACCGTTGCTGGACTGCTACCAATTATATTGGAAACGAGTATGCAGGCTCAATTCTTAATTCCTGTGGCGGTATCAATTGCTTTTGGAGTCTTGTTCGGAACAGTATTTATATTGGTATTTTATCCCTCTGCGATTTTATTCTGGAATAGAGGAAGAGTTGCATGGAGAATTATTATCCACGGTGAGAAAATTGAAGAATTTAGCAGTGTTGAACCTGCTTTGAAATTTGAAAAAAATCAACATGAATTTGAAACAAAGTAAGCTCGTATTTTATCTGCTAATTGCGCTTTCAGGACAAGCTCAGAGTGATTTATCAGCTTCTGACGCCGTGTTTACCGCTCTAGAAAATAACTATGAAATCGTTATTTCACAAAAACAACTTGAAATTACGCAAACAAATAATTCATGGTCTGAGGCTGGTGCTTTCCCCACAGTTGATCTTTCAGTAATGAATGGTTATTCGTTGCAAGACAACAGTAACAATGAGGCTCCATTTACCATTCAAGGCCTCATCTTGAACCAAAGTATCACGCCTTCACTAAATACAAACTGGAATATCTTCAATGGCTTTGCAGTGCGAATTTCTAAACTGCGACTTGAACAACTTGAGCAACAAAGCGCGAACAATGCAATGGCTATTATTGAAAACACCGTTCAAGATGTACTAAAAGCATATTATACAGCTCAACTTCAAAACGAAAGAAAAGGGCTATTCGAAAATATAATGGCACTATCACGGAATAAAGTGAACTATTATGAACTGAAAGAAAAATATAGTGGCTCAAACTCGCTCGAACTGCTGCAGTTTAAAAATCAGTATTTAACCGATAGCACCAATTATTTACTTCAAAAAATTTCGTGCGAAAATGCACTCCGAAATCTTGTGCTACTGATGAATGATACAACTATTGCAATCGACAAAATGAAACTTACGGACGAATTGGACCAGCGCCTTATCGACGCTGACTTCTCCAATGCACAGGAAGAAATGCTCGCAAACAACCAAAACCTCAAGAACCAATACATATCTCTTGAACTTCAAAAAACAAATACATCGTTTCAGCGCTCTTTTCTATATCCCACACTTAACTTCCAAGCAGGAGTCAATCCGAATTGGGCAACACTACGCGAAATCAAAGACAGTAACTTTGAAGCAACAAGCAATAACATATCATATTACGGGAACTTAAACCTCCGCTTCAGCCTTTTCAATAATTGGAAGAACAAACGTGCCGTCGAAGTATCTAAAATCCAAGAAGAAATCGGTTCAATGAACATTGAGAGTATGAAACAAACCCTCTCGAGCACTCTGAAAAACTTGATATCGCTCTACAAGACTCGTGCTCAACTCGCAGATATTTCAAAAGAAAACCTCATCTACAGCGCAAAAGCTCTTAAATTGGCAGAAGATCGATTTAATGTAGGTAGTATTAATTCAATCGAATTTTCTGGGTTTCAAAACAATTATCAAAACACGCTAATTCAACATTACGAGAACTTATTCAACAAACTTGACACCTACTTAGAGATCTATAAAATGACAGGTCGAATCGGACTGAAGTACACAAATTAATTATCAAAGATCAACCTTCTAAGCGAATCGCGCTCCTTTTTCAACGATTCAATGTCATTCTTTTTACTTCGCATCAATAAAATAAACTTCCGTTTAAATAAAATATGCCTGTAATACTTCGAATAATAAAAAGCCAATAGTCCTGATGCTGGCATTGCAAGGAAGTAAAGACTTTTGACCCAATATTTAGGGGCGAATAGTTCGCTAAAAGTAAAAAGAAAACAGAAATACATTATTGGATACAGAATCAAACTGAGCAGAACTGATACCGGTGCATGATACTCTACGTCTTTCACCCGATTTGTCACAAAAACGTCAACAAGTTTGTACTGAATGATATTGTGGATCGCACCAAATAGAAAAAAAGGCAGTCCCATCAACAAGAAGAAAAAAGACGTCAATAATTGTCTAGAAAACATGCGTCCTCTGTATTTTCTGTCAAGAAACCCTGGTTTTATATCTAATGATTGAATTTTCCAATTGAGATCTTCAACCAAAAATTTTATTTCCGCAATCCTCCAGGGTTGTGAAATTCGAAAAGCATTCATCTGATCAAAGATACTTCGCATTAAATACACATCTCGCTCTACGCCTTTTCTGTCGGTTTTTACGTAGTCAGACGATAATATGTCTACAATATTTTCCACCAACTCCTCTTCTTCTTTTTCCTCTGAGTGCAATAGAATACGAGATAGTCCCATGCGGAACTCCTCTGTGAGTTTACGCGCTGATTTTAGAGAATCCTTTTTAAACTCTTCGATGTAAGGTGCTGGAAATATTGGTTGACCAACAGTGGCCAGAACAGAACTTCTAAACTTTTCAGGTTGAACATAAATCAATCCAATTGGCACAACTGATAAATTCAATTTTCCAGAATTCCTCAATTCCGTTTGGATTGCAATTCGAGCTGCACCGGACTTTAATCTCCTCAATAAACGCTCCTGAAAACTATTCCCCTCCGGAAAAATAACCAATGTTTTTCCCTCCTCAAGAAGTCGATAGCAGGCCTCAAATGAATCGATATTGGAAACGCCTGGGGTTTTCGAGTCAATCATTCTGTTAACCGGAATCATACCCAACCCGTTAAGCACCCAACGACGCAAAGGACTTGAAAAAAATGTTCCTTTTGCCATGTAATAAACACGCTGCTTACAGATGTATCCAATCATCCATGCATCCATAAGTGTATTGGGGTGGTTCGCAATAATAATCTTAGGTCCTTTCGTATCGATATGCATGCGGTTTTTAACCCGAATCTGACGATAGAACAGACGAATACCAACAATAACAACTATTCGAAGAAAATGATAAAACATATATTTCACAAGAAAGATAATAATTCTCTTAAGTAGTTAATGGTTGTTTTCTCTGAATAAGAACTAAATTTACCATGTGAAAACCCCAATTGCATATCTCAATGAAAATGATGGCACTGGTATCTTTGCATTTGGTGAAGGTCCAAGATTTGTGCTGAATTCTAATGAGGAATTAGAAGAAATGCAGTCGTTCATCAATGCACATAAAGGACGCTACTTATTTACAACATTAAGCTATGACTTAAAGTCAACAATTCAGGGTTTATCATCAAAAAACAAAGACAATCAAGAATTTCCTTTAGCAACAATATGGGCGCCGGAATCAGTAGTCTCAATTCAACATGATTCAATCAAAGAGTTCTTGTTTGGTTCTAGCTCGGCTCAAAAAATCAAATTTGTTAACTCTTTTTTTTTGACCAAATTGAATCCATCGCCACTGAATGCAAACTTTCAGGCACGACTTTCAAAAAAAGATTATCTGCAACACATTGAACAACTAAAGCATGAAATTCAAATGGGAACCATTTATGAGGTCAACTTCTGTCAAGAATTTTATGCTGAAAATGTTCAAATCGAACATCCTGCCGAAGTCTATTTTAAGCTAAATGAAATCACCCAAGCACCGTTTTCTTGTTACATTTCTATGCCTGACTTTGAGGTTTTCTGTGGGAGCCCAGAGCGATTCATTAAGAAACAATCGAACAAATTAATTTCCCAACCGATCAAAGGCACGAGCAAACGCGGAAAATCGAAACAAGAAGACGTTGGACTAAAAAGTATACTTTTAAATGACCCCAAGGAACGTGCAGAAAATGTAATGATCGTTGATCTGGTTCGAAATGATTTATCTCGAATAGCTAAAAAAAACAGCGTATCTGTTGATGAATTATTCGGAATTTATACATTCGAAACTGTACACCAAATGATTTCCACAATTTCTTGCGAAATTGAAGATTCAATAACTTTTACAGACATTTTGAAAGCAACATTTCCGATGGGTTCAATGACGGGGGCGCCGAAGCATAGCGCAATGCAGTTGATAGAAAAACATGAAGATTTTCAGAGAGGTTTGTATTCTGGATCAATTGGATATATTGCACCAAATGGCGACTTTGACTTCAATGTTGTAATTCGAAGCCTCATTTACAATACCAAAAATAAATACCTTTCTTGCCCTGTAGGAGGAGCAATAACAATTCAGTCAAAGCCAGAGGCTGAGTATGATGAATGCTATACAAAAGTGCAGTCTATTTTACAAGGTATGAATGCATAGAATAGAAAAACATATTCAATCCAACTGGAGCCACCTGAGCTCTAAATCGATCTCTATTGCATGCAGTGGTGGACTTGATTCGATGGTATTATTAGCTCTATTCTGCAAGCTAGAATTAGATGTAAATGTCTTACATGTCAATTACAAATTACGAGGACAAGACTCGGAAGATGATGAAAAATTTGTCCGGAAATTCTGCCAAAGCAAATCGATTAAATGTGAAGTTCGACAAATCGATTTAAATGAACAACTAAAATCAGGTGGTAACTTACAGCAAAAAGCACGCGACTTTAGATACAAATGGTTTCAAGAGATCGCAAACGGATCTGATAACAATAGAATCGCGTTGGCCCAGCATGCAGATGACCAAGTGGAGACATTCTTTATTAATCTTGCCCGAAAATCTGGTATTATGGGACTGGCTTGTATGCCTGAAGAAAATAATGGAATTATTCGACCGCTACTCCCCTTTAAAAAAGAAGAATTAAGCTCATACGCCAAAGAAAACAGAATTCAATGGAGGGAAGATCGATCGAATAGCGATAAAAAATACCGCCGTAATTTACTTCGGAATGAAGTCCTACCATTTGTAAAAAAGACCATTCCAACATTGGAGGAGAGTGTTCTCATACTTGTTCGACAATTTCAATCCAAACAGAATGAACTAGAGCTTGCAGTTGAGCCGATTTATAAAAGTATCCTAAAGAATCACATGCTTTCAATGCATCAATTTGAGAAGATGTCTGAAAATGCAAAAATTGAATTGTTCCGGATGCTTGAGCAACCTCATGGAATAGCTCAGGAAGTGGAAAAACTGAATCAAAAAGGAACAAAAGTTCCACTTTTAGCAGCTACAGACCATACATTTTCCTCTGTTGTATTCGATAAAAGTCAATTGAGTTTCGTTTCAGCAGAAAACAAGTCAATTCCACACTTAAAATTTACTACGATTGATACACTCCCAGAAAAATTTGGAAAAACTGAAATCTATTTGAATCCAGAAAGAATCGAAGGGAAACTAGTTTTGAGACGTTGGAAATCAGGAGATAGAATTTCTCCAGTTGGCATGAATGGAACTCGTTTAATATCTGATATTGTCTCAGATGCCAAATTGACGGGGATTCAAAAACAAAATATATTCGTACTTGAAGATGAGAAATACATTCACTGGTGCGTAAATCTCTGCATCGGCAGAGTTGCGCTAGCTTCAGAAAATACAGAAAAAATAAAGGTCCAACTTAGTTATTGAAGTTTTCTAATCAACTAAAACCTCCTCAATTGGTCGACCTGTCATTGCGTTGACTTGCTGCAAATACATCAAATGAGTTAAGGTTGAAGTTATGTCCGTTATGTTCATAGGACGAAAAATTTCCATCTCTTTGATTATATTTCCATACCACAACAACGGAACATGGGTATCATAGCTGTAGGCTGACCCGTGAGACGTTCCTTTTCTTGCCAACTCAGAATCCTGTCCTTTGGGCAAGTATCCGGGCTCTAGGATCAAGACAACATCACCACTTTCGGAATGGTGGTAACCATTTCTTACCTTGTTTAACCATGGATCATCAACATTCGCATTGTAAAGTTGACCTCCCGTAAAGACCCGCTTCACTCCAGCCCATTGGATCGCATATTCAGCAACGAAATCAACAACCTCATTCAAATCCAGACCTAAAATTGAAATACTATCATGGTTTAGATATATATTCAAATTGTCTTGCTCTAAAACCAATGCTTGTCCATATTTTTCAGTCATTGCCGCTTTAAGCTGAACCATATTCGTATCCATAAAAACATAACCTCCTGGTAACCCTTGATCAGTTAAATTCTGAGGCACAGGAACTACTGCATGATCTGCGGTTAAGAAGATGACAAAATCTTTCTTCCCAACAGACTTTTTTAAATATGAGATTAACTTTTCAACTTCTAAATCTAACCTCAGGTAGATATCCTCAATCTCTTTTGAATATGGACCAAAAGCATGTCCAACGATATCTGGAGTTGAATAACTAATACATAACATATCAGTTTGATTGTCTTGTCCCAATCCCTCTGCAAGAATTGACGAAATTGCCAAATCGGTGAGAATTGTATTGCCGTATGGAGTATAAGGCAACATTCCTTGTGCCGTAACGCCCTCAATTGCTGTCATGGCTTTTAAATTGTATGGGAAAGTTGGTGTTTCTTTTCCTGGGAGTAAATGTTCATACTTTGAATTGTCTACCCCACTCTCAGTGTATGTGTTAATGTCATAGAGTGTGTTCCAGGTTCCTGACATATATTTTTCAGAATATTTTTGTGCATTGAACTGCTTCACCCATGTTGGAAGCTCTTGCATATAATAAGTACTTGTAATAAAATTACCAGAACTATAGTCGTACCAGAAAGACCCATCGCTGAGATGGCCACCAGGTAAAATAGCTCCTCGGTTTTTTATGGACATAGAAATTACCTTCGCATTTGGATAAGTCAACTTTAACTGATCTGTTATTGTGTTCGACTTCAGGTTTATCGGAGAACAAGAACCAGCATTTGAGGCACTCCCGACAGTCGAATATGAAGAATCTTCAACGCAATTTATCGACCTCCCCAATTTTCGATCAAACCAATCATTCGCAACAATACCGTGATTGCTTGGTGTAGTTCCTGTATAGATAGAGGCATGTCCAGGACCTGTATACGTAGGTACATAATTGAAATTCATATTCCTACAATTTGCTCCATCTTTCATCATTACCTTAAATCCATGATCTGAAAACTTATGAGAAAAGCGATAGAGGTATTCGTAACACATTTGATCCACGACAATTCCTACCACTAGTTTGGGAGAATTATCTTGTTGCCCTTTCGAGACAATCGAACTTAAAATAAAAAGACCAAAAAGAAGTTGCTTTAATTTTACCATGAAACAAAAATATTGATTTAAACCCGCCTTAGAACAATTTACATACATTAACTTTGTATTAAATATCATTAATTATGCTCGGATTGAAGCTCCCAACAGATCCACGTTGGGTAAACATAGTTGAAAAAAACATCGAAGAAATTTTAACTGATCACGCGTATTGTGAGCAAAAAGCAGCGAGTAATGCCATTTCTGTTATCGTTAAATATGCTGAATACCCAGATCTTGTTGAGGCAATGACAGCAATCTCTATTGAAGAAATGGAACATTTTGGGATGGTTCACAATAAAATTTTAGAAAGGGGACTTAATCTTGGCTTTGAGCGAAAAGATCCCTACGTGAACGACTTAGCAGATCATTTGCGAAAGGAGAATTCCGGTGGATCAAGAGCAAATCAATTCGTCAACCGTATGCTGTTTGCAGCTATGATTGAAGCCAGAAGTTGCGAGCGATTCAGAATTTTGTCAGAAGAAATAAACGATATGGATCTCCGCAATTTCTATCGCAATTTAATGGAGAGTGAAGCAAGACATTATACAACGTTTTTAAATTTCGCCCGCAAATATGGCGAAGGTGTGGATGTTGATGCAAGATGGCAAGACTTCTTAGCTTTTGAAGCCACGCTTATGAGTAAATATGGTCGGAGTGAAACAATGCATGGATAACTCCTCAATAGAAAACACAGAATTCCTAATGAATTACAATAAGTTTAGCTGGTTTTACAGCTTTTCCAGCGTTTAAAACCTTAATCATATACCATCCACTCGGCAAACCTGATGTATCGATAATCACCTGGTTCGTTTGATCTACTATTTTTTTCTTGGCTACCAGATTACCGGTTGGATCATAAACACAAACCCAATCATTCGCAATCAATTGAGATGTGCTTAAAACAAATTGTTCATCGGCTGGATTTGGAAATGCCATCACTTGAAAATATTGCTCATCTATACCTAAACCTCCAATAGTTGCAATCTCAAAATCATCAAAATAAAAACCGTCCATTGTCAATCCTCCATCAGATCCAAAAGCAAATCTAACTCGAATCGTTTGTCCGAGATAATCTGATAAATTAATCTGTTCCAATACCCAATCAGAGCTGCCCTCCCAAACGGGCTCACCGGGTGGCTGAACACCACCACCCCATTGACCATCATCACCCTCAACAGTGTATGTTCCGCATTGACCTACCCATGAATTTCCATCGTCATAGGAAACTTGAAATTGACAATAATCATAATCGGATTCAATATCCCATTTTGCATAGAAGGAGACAATTGCGGACTGCGCATTCGTCAAGTCAATATCATCTACATATCGATACGTTTCAAAAGCATCATTACTGTAATCGCCTCCATCACTCTCAGTAAAACTCGACACTGGAGAGTATGAATCATCCGTTGTTGTTGACCAGCTCCCAATCCAGTTTGAACTGTTGGCCGCGTCGTCAAATACTTGTGGCACCAATTGTCCAAAGAGCTTTGTAATTGTATCGTATTTGGCCCAAGAACCATAATCTGTTGTTATTACATATTTGATCTCATCACCCGTCTGAATACCTGATGTAAGCGCATAATTAACAGTGCCAGAAGCAAAGGAATTCCAATTAATATCATATTGAATTGGCGCTCCAAGAGACTGAATGTTCAAAAGAGGTGTAAATAAAACTGTCACAACACCTGATTCAATCCCAAGGCGATGAACATTGTGAGTAAAACTACCCGATGTAAGTTCAACATATAGTGGATCCGCTTCTTTCACCACTAAATATTTGTGTGCAATATGCGCCAAAATCATATTTGGGGAAATCATCTCTTGACACGTTGGTACCACCTCACCTTGAGTTGGCCAAAAGTCTGTTCCAATTTCAGGCGTCATTGAAAAAACAGTATCCTTCATGACCAAACCTATATCCATCTTGTACATATAATCATCTGAATTTCCAGATGCAGGATACAAACTGGTTGCCTTCTGGGCAACGTACCCATTCATTGAACACATATGACCAGTGAGTTCTGTAAAGTAATCATGGTGATCTGCAAACTCTGAAGCTTCAGCACCTATTGGATGTAATAAAAGATTACCATAGGAATGTGCATTGAATGCAGTCTTGAAACCCTTTTGCTCTGATAGCCAACGGATGGCTTGTGTCTCTGGCTCAGAGAAGGCAGAGGTGCCCGGATAGGTATCACTATCTTCATTCGAGCTTACCCCAGTCGTATTCCAGAGATACGAATAATTTCTATTTAGATCGACTCCAGGGTTGAATGTTCCAACAGCAGCCTTATTTTTTCTGTGCATTCCAAAACCATTCGGATCATTTGACTCGTTTTGCAAATATCCATCAGGATTGATACAAGGAACAAAGTACAATTCAGTATTGTCAACCAAAAATTGCACCTCTGAATTTGTAGCATAATTCTCAAGTAAATACCACATGTAAAATATGGTCTGTGACATACTCATGGGCTCCCGTGCGTGATGAATTGAGGTATACAGCACCTTTGGTTCAGAGGGATCATCAGTGGTTGGGTTATCTGAAATTTTTACATGATAAATCGACCGTCCCTCATGAGTTAAAAATGTGGAAATCGGAGCACGTGTAGTAATTAAGTTAGGATAGAGAATTGCCATCGAATCCAGGGCATTTAGCATATCTTGATACTTATAAAAGCCTGCATAACTATCGTTTTCAAAATGATGCACAGGTGGTGCGGGAAGAACATCATTATTTTGAGTACAGCTCACATTCTTGGCCTGAAAAATGGGCAATTGATTTTGTTTTGCATAATACGATTTTACATCATCGACTAAAATTTCATAATCAAAACCGTTATCTGCAATCCGTTGAATTTCATTCTCTGAAAAATCGCTGATGAAAAAATATCCTGACTTATGTATACCATGATCAACCGGAATCCCCAATTCTGACAACTCTTCAAGACCATTATTGTCTAATATTATTTTGACTTTTGAATAACTTTGGGAAAAGCCCATGCCAGAAAATAAAAATGCAACGACAATTAGATAAAATTTCATACTTCTTAACTTTTAATGCTTTTGCAATTTAAGGACAAATTCTGTACAAATCACGCAATTTATCGTCTCTTCTGACCCAATTTAAAGCCAAATAGGTGAATTAAAGCTGATCAGCTCTAACTATTGTTTGATAACCTAGAAAAACAAACTATTTTTACGTTAAACTATAAAATACACGATCAGATGTCAGAGAAAAAAGTATCGTTTTGGAGAATATTTTGGCCAAGCTTAATCGCAGCAATAACTGTATCAATTCTTGGATGGGGTATTTGGGCACTCATTATAGGAAGTGCTTTGCGCGTTGAACCTTTCGAAGTTGCAAGCAAGACAGTTCTTCATATGACACTTGATGGACAAATAGGAGAACGCACAAAAGCATCACTCAATCCGACAGAATTAAAGTTAGACAATCAACTCGGTCTAGACCGAATTTTATTCGCACTGAAAGAGGCGAAATCTGACGACAATATTGAGGGGGTATTTTTGGAAATAGATAATTTAAATTGCGGAATGGCTTCGGCTCGAGAAATTCGAAACGCCATCAATGATTTTGAAAAAAGTGGAAAGTTCGTAGTTGCATACAATGGAGGTGAAATGGTCTCCATGAAAAACTATTATCTTACTTCAGCCGCAAATGAAACTTATGGGTTTCCATCATCAAATATGGAATTTTTAGGCTTGGGCGGAGAGCTTATGTTTTTCAAAGGTCTACTGGACAAGCTAGAAATAGAAATGCAAGTGATTCGTGGATCAAATAACGACTTTAAAAGTGCAGTTGAGCCCTTTTTCAGAACGAATGCAAGCGACTCTTCAAGAATGCAAACAGAAAGATATATGGCGAGTATGTGGCAAACAATGCGCGAAGATATTGCTGCTGATCGGAATGTTTCAATAGAAAAACTCAATGATTTGGCAGAAAACGCATCCATTGTATCCGTTTCAAATGCAGTGAAAAACAATTTGATAGATGCAACAAAATATAGAGATGAAGTTTTGTCAATCATTGCCAAGAAGATTAAAGTAAAAACTTCTAGTGATATTGAATTCCTCTCATTCTCAAAATATGCAAAAGAACGATTTTATCAAGATCAAACCCTTACAAAAGGAGATGCACCAAATATTGCTGTAATATTGGCAGAGGGAGACATTTCAAGAACAGGTGAAGGATTGACTTCTGAGGATATTTGCAAATTACTCAAAGAGGCGCGCGAAAACAAGACGATTAAAACCGTTGTACTACGAGTAAATAGCCCAGGTGGAAGTGCGCTGGCAAGTGATGAAATCTGGAGGGAAGTACAACTCACAAATGATAAAAAAGAAGTTATTGTTTCAATGGGAGACTTGGCCGCCTCAGGTGGTTATTTTATCGCTGCACCAGGAACAACAATTTTTGCTGAACCGAACACAATAACAGGCTCTATAGGTGTGTTTGGAGTAATCCCCTACATTGGTGCAATGCTAGAGAATAAATTGGGAATTTCATTCGATCCAATCGGAACCAATACACACAGTGTAATGTCATTAAATAGGAGATTAAGCGAGGATGAACGTCGCACCATACAGCAAGAAGTTGACAAAATATACGATCGCTTCAAGGAGGTTGTAGCAATTGGAAGAGGAATGACACTGGAGCAAGTTGGAATCGTTGCTCGCGGTCGCGTTTGGACCGGCACAGACGCGCTCAAAATTGGACTTATTGATCAACTCGGCGGATTGCAGGATGCCATTGCATATGCTGCGAAAAAAGCCGGGATATCAAAAAAGAAGGTACTCTTCTACCCCATCGCAGAGAAAGACAACTTAACCGCAATCATTGAAGCCATTGAGGAATCTACCGAATCAATAAAAATAAAAAACAAACAACTCTCAGAGAGCATCCTAAAATACTACGAAAATTTAAAAAAGATAGAGTCAATATCTGGTATACAAATGAGAATGCCACTTGTACCGCAGTTTAATTAGAAATCCATACAATAATTACTCTGTTATACGTTTACAATATAAAGGAAAACTAGCGGTTTACACACAATGACCACACGAATAATTGGTATAATTTTACTTTTTACTTTTTCGAATGCCTTTTGTCAAGAGAACAAAGAATGGCACAGCTTCATATATGCAGAGGCTGGCGGACCAGGAAATATTGCATCTATTAATATCGAGCACTGCTCAGTTGAGAACAATAATATTAAAATAGGAGCTCGATTCGGATTAGGAACGTCTCGATTCAAAGATTTTTCGGATAACTTTAATCCCGACTTTTATGTGCCTTTTGGTGTTTTTGTTGATTACTCACTCCTAAAAAAATCCACCCAAAGATTATCCGTAACCGCTGGAAGTGGTTTGATTCTTGCCTCTGTCGTACATGCAAATGATGAGTTATTGGCAGAACGAAACATACAATTTAATTCTTACTTCCAAATTGGAACTTCATATCTACTTTCCGAAAAGATTCTATTTCGTTTATCTTACACACCAATCCTAACGAAGAATTTGGGTGTTGGGCATTGGGGAGCACTATCAATTGGACATACTTTTTAACGATGAAAACAGCCCTCATAATCCTCATTGGAGTTCTACTTTTTTCATGCAAAAAAGGAGAAATAACGGTCATCAACCTAAACAACAATCATATCGAATTAATGGGACACGGTGGAATGGGATATTCAAATTTGTACCCTACAAATACAGCAGAGTCAATTTTAAAATGCTTAGGTAAAGGTGCTGATGGAAGTGAAATAGATATTCAACTCACCGCCGACAACCAACTGGTGGCATTTCATAATGCCACGCTCAATGAAAACACCAATTTTACAGGGAAAATAAGAGATTACTCTTGGAATCAATTAAAAGATGTTCGCTACACATCAACGGCTCAGCTCAATTACAAATTGATGAATTTAAGTGAATTTCTATCTTCTCTCGATGGAATAGAGAACTATACTTTCACGCTCGATATTAAACTAAACAAGGGAGCTGAAGAGACTACTGAATACATTGATGATTTCACCGATGCATTAGATGAAATTTACTCAGCATTTCCAATTGAAAATAGTGTATTTATTGAATCACAGAACGAATACTTCCTTCAAGAAATGCAATCAAAAAATGAACAAATAAAACTATATATTTATCCGCAAAAATTTGAAAGTGGGCTATCAATTGCAATGAATTTAGGATTGCATGGCATCTCCATAAGCAATGACAGAATCAATACCGTACAAGTGAACTTAGCACACTCAATGAATCTGTTTGTTACAGTTTGGGGAGTGAACAACAGAAGTAGCAATATTGATGCTGTCCAGAAAAATCCTGATATGATTCAAACAGATGCTGTAAATCATCTTGTTCGATACCTCAAAAACAACTGAATCCATTTATAAGATTGAGATTTTTCCGATCTGAATAAAAAAATCCCTCTTGAAGGTTAAGAGGGATTAATAATTTTTAGTGACCGTCAATTTGGATTGACATATCGAATTACATTTTAGAAACCATTTCATTGAATTGATCGTATGAAACTTCTTTTTCAGATAGTTTTACTGTCTCTTTGAAGTAAACGGTCAATTTTTGCTCAGCCAACATGTCATAAACTCGATTTGCCTCCTCCTGGTTCTGTAATACCTGCATTGCAGACTTTGTTAACTCTGCATCCTCTGGCGCTGGCATTCCATATTGCGCATAGTTATTTACTAAGAGACCTTTTGTAAATGCTATTACTTCCTCATTTTCAAGTTTGATTTCATTTGTCTTGAAGATGTGCCCTTGAATCAGTTGCCATTTCAAACTTTTTGCATACGAATCGTATTCAGCTTCAATTTGCTCATCCGTAACTTCTTTTTCATTTGAGAGTTTAATCCAACGCTTCAGGAATGCATCTGGTAATTCTGCCTTCGTCTTTTCCAACAACGATTCATATACCGAACGTGTCAGCATTTTATCAGAATCATTAACAAACATTCCGTCTAGGTCAGCCTTAACACGCGCTCGAAGTTCTTTTTCATCCTTAACGGCATCTGGTCCAAACAGTTTATCATAAAGCTCAGTGTTCAATTCTGCCAATTCCATGGCCTTAATTTCGTTGATCGACAATTGAAACTTATTTGAAATTGTTCCAAGGTCAGCTTCAGTGATTCCTAGCATTGCGGCTGTATCGGCGCCTCCTTTTGAAACTGTTGTTGGGTCAACAATTGTTTTATCTCCAACCTTTAAGCCCATCAACTGTTTGGCTACTTTTTTATCTGTTACAAATTCCATTGATATGGTAGAGGTGTGCATAATGCCTCCTTCTTTAATCGAATCGTCGTCATTTAACTCAACAAACTGCGCCATAATCATATCTCTCTCCCCGACCTCATCAGCAGAAGTCAATTTTCCATAGCGGCGCCGTAAGTCTTCAATCTGCTTATCGATTAACTTTTTGTCCACCTTGACCTTTACATAATCAAATTTATTTTTTCCAGAAAGAGCAACCTTAATTTCAGGAGCCAATCCTATGTCATAGGTAAACTCAAACTCCGCTGGGTTATCAAAGTCACCTTCAAAGTTACCTTCTCCCTGTGGGATTGGATTTCCAAGGATGTTAATTTTATTTTCAGCAATAAATCCTTGAAGTGACTCATTCACCAATTTATTTAGCTCCTCAGATAAAACACCTTTACCATATTGCTTTTGAACCAACCCAAAAGGAACATGCCCTGGACGAAACCCAGGTATTTTAGCAGTTTTGCGGTACTTATCTAAAGTTGCTTTCACTTTTCCAGCGTAATCTTCAGGAGTTACAGTAACCTTTAAAATAGCATTTAATGCATCAACGTCTTCGCGAACTACATTCATCGTTCTTCTTTATTAATAGTTATAAAACAAAAAATGGTATAAGTCCATCTTATACCATCCTTTAATAAGTGCGGATGGAGGGAGTCGAACCCACACACCTCACGGCACTAGATCCTAAGTCTAGCGTGTCTACCAATTTCACCACATCCGCAATAATTTCAACTACCAAAATCTCGTTTTATCTTGGTCTCCATTCGTCTAAAAATGGAGTGCAAAGTTATGTATTTATTTTAAAATGAAAAGAATGCAGAGACTTTTTTTTAATATGGTTATTTATAAAACGATCCTATAAATCTGTATTGTTCAATAATTATTTGAATGAGAAGTAAAAGTCAAAATTATATCAATCCATCAAATCATATGAATTGTGGAAAAGTCAACACGAATTATCGTTGTTGTAAAGACAAAACATCTTAAATTTGTTCTCTATTAGTAACTAAATATGTTGACGATAAATCCAAAAGAAATTCCAGTACCCAAACTGCATCACTACCTACTCGGTGCTATTGGTCCAAGGCCTATTGCATTTGCTTCAACAGTTGATATTAGTGGCAATGAAAATCTTGCACCTTTTAGTTTCTTCAATGTTTTTAGTTCCAATCCTCCTGTTCTCATTTTTTCTCCTGCAAGAAGTGGAAGAACAAATACTACAAAGGATACATACAACAATGTAAAGGAGGTTCCTGAGGTTGTCGTAAATGTTGTAAATTTTGACATCGTGCACCAGATGAGTCTGGCTAGTTCGCCATTCTCTTCAAATATCAATGAATTTGAAAAAGCTGGATTTACCGCGATAGATTCAGAAACAATTCAGCCGAAAAGAGTTGCAGAATCACCTGTCCAATTTGAATGTAAAGTAACCGAAGTGAAAGAGCTTGGAGACCAAGGAGGCGCAGGTAACTTGGTCATTTGCGAGGTGCTTAGGATACACATCCATGAGTCAGTTTTGGATGGGGATCAGATGATTGACCAAGAAAAAATTGACCTCGTTTCAAGAATGGGCGGAAATTGGTATTGTCGTGCTGATGAAAAATCAATGTTTGAAATTATGAAACCGATTACAACGATCGGAATTGGATTCGATCAATTGCCAGAAGATATCAGGAAGAGTAGCATTCTAACAGGTAATGATTTAGGCCAACTAGCAGGAATTGAAGAATTACCGAATGAAACAGACGTCAACGAATTCAAACTTCTAGAATTGAGCGATTTATTCGTATCTTTAGAAGACGATGCAGTACAATTAGAAAAGGAACTTCATTCAAAGGCAAAAATCTTATTGAATGAACACAAATTAGAAGAAGCATGGCTGACCTTGCTTTCGTTTAATAATGGATAAATTAATTTCAGCGAAGTATTCGCTTTGAATAAAAAAAGAGAATGAGGAATCAACTGTCAATTTAAACGACAATGAGGAATCAAATTAACCATAAATAAATTAAAATCAATTATGTTCAAATTAACCGGAACTGTTAAAGTGATCAAAGACACGGTTCAAGTAACCGAAAAATTTGCGAAAAGAGAATTCGTAATTAATGATGCTTCAAGCATGTATCCTCAAGATATCTTGTTCCAATCTGTTCAAGACAAATGTTCGATGCTCGATGGATATACAGAAGGTGATAATGTTGAAGTTTCATTTAACTTAAGAGGTCGAGAATGGACAAGCCCACAGGGAGAGGTAAAGTATTTCAATACCTTAGATGCGTGGAGAATTGAAAAAGTAGGACAAGGAATGCCGCAAGGAGGCCCTTCTGACATGAATCTGAACCCTGTCCCTGCATCTGCACCATCGGCCTCTACAGAGGCTGCTGAAGATGACGATTTGCCATTTTAATTTGAAACCTAGAATTATTAAACTCTCTGCATCCTCTCAATCGGAACAGAGAGTTTTTTTTTATTCACATTAAAAATTTAGCATGAAATACCTCATTTTATTTGTCGCTGCTATATCCTTCACAAGCTGCATAAAAGATAGACTCGAGAATGAGGCCTCACTACTTGTCGGAACCTGGACTTGGAGTCATTCTATCGAGTACAACTATGACAGTGCCAACGATACTGTGGTAGTTTCAACCCTATCAGCAGAAGATTATCCCAATTTATATGCGGTCACATTTTTAGAAAAAGGAAAGGTGACCACATTGAGAGATGGAATTGATCAAGAACAATACCGCGTGATTTTGGATAAATTCAAAAGTGGATCAACTCAATTAAGCAGTGGTTTTGATTACAAAATAAAATTAGACAACAGGGAATCTGATACACTTGTTGGTTCTGTCAATTCAGAAGAACTTCGAATGTCAGACTTTCATTTGCCGTTGTCAAAAGGAAATGACGATTACCCATACTATGAGCACATTTTTTTAAAGTAAACTTATTATTCCCTCGTATAAATCTCCCTGCCTTTCCATTGCGGAGTATAAATGAAATGAAGAACCATCAATACAACTGTATAAATAGGAAAGAGTAACTCATAAATCGGTACAAACAATAGAACCACTGCTCTGCCAAGTTTCATAAAATAAATCCCAAAAACAAAAAGGTCAATGCTGGTCTTGATACCAAGTAATTTCAGTGTCAAACCCCAATCTTTTCCCATCACAGTCCATACTAAAATGACCAAAAACACCAGAGTAAATAGTGTTTGGAAAATGATCAATCGTGTACTTAAGGTATCCTTAACATTTGATGTCTTTCCTATCCAGCGCATACGCTGGTTAATGAATTCATTGATTGACTTGGGCGTCTCTGTAATTACTGAAAATCGCGACTCGTGCGTAAACGAACATCACATTGGGCTGCTCGGAAGTCGCGCAAAAGATATGCGTCATCCCCACTCGAAAGATGAACGTGAGATTCAATACGGTCAACCCGATTAAAGACAGCTGTTCAATACAACAGATTGGCACCACTCGCAGCAATTGGTCGCGCAAATCCAGAAACTCCAGTATTTATAGCAGAAACCAATAATACGTCTATTTCATAAAAACACTCGTACCATTTTTCCGATTTCATTAT